>ERZ724523.352-NODE-352-length-26808-cov-6.123425_pt1 | contig 26808 bp, 20 predicted proteins | sample MGYA00376056_ERZ724523 | MGnify/ENA primary metagenome ERZ724523 (study PRJEB28724, sample SAMN07190888) | wastewater metagenome | isolation source: influent of sewage treatment plant in Hong Hong | place: USA: Christiansburg, Virginia | collected 2016-03-01 ... | reverse complement strand
CGGTGACATCCACACACCCAAACTACATCGCGCGTATAATCCAATGGCGGACCCTATCGCCACGACAGATGATAAACCGAGCGGCGTGACGCCAAACGCGAAATTAAGCGCCTGAAAGACCCGAGAGGTCCGGCGATGCCCGATCGAAGACGCTACACCGAATGTGGGCGACATGTGCCGTTCAGCGCCATGGTGATCGTCAGCTTTCGGCCAGCCGCACGTAGACTTCGAATGGTGGGTGCGTCAGTCCGAGTCCGAGTGGCATCCAACGAGCGCATCTTGGCCACTCGTCGGCGACGCGGGCGGCACCGGTGCGCTCATAGTTGACGTAGAGCGGCGAGCTGACAATCACCACGTCCACGTCGGAGTCGGTCAGCGCCTCAAAGGGAGCCCTACGGGTCTTGCGTGGGAGCGACCCCACCCAATAGGTGTCCGAGTCGGTAGGGGCCTTGATACCGGGCACCATGTCGTAGAGCCCTGGCATGTACGGGATGACGGCTACGGTGTCACCCTTTCGGATGCAAGGCTTCGATGCACCGTCCGCGTCGTTGGGGAGCGGAGGAGCGACCTCCTCATTGATGAAAGAGGCCAGCACTCCCGCCTGTCGTCGGGTCCATGCGTTGTTCAATTGGGGGTCGGACGTGTGATCTACCGCGATCACCTGAACACCGAGCATGAGCACCACTATCAACGGGAGAGCCAGCTTTGGAACCTTCGGGAGGAGGCGGCCCCAAACCTGGTCGGCAGTCATGACGATCGCCCCAAACATGAATGGAACGACAGGGAGCAGGTAGCGGGTGTTGGTGGACGACAGGGCGTTGCCACGCAACCCGCTCTGCAAGAACAAGACGACTGCGCCCAAAAAAATGGCACCTATTGCGCTGCGACCCAGGCGTGCCGGATCTCGATCTCCTCGCCTCCAGAATCCCATTGCCACCAGCACAGTTCCCCAAAGAACGACGGCCTCCAGAGCTGCCATCATCGCCAACCCATAGGTAGGGTCCATGAGGCTGATCGGCCGTTCTTGAGTGAGGGGGTTTTGCAGCGTATTGACGATGTCTTTGAGGTAGTCGGCTTGAAAGATCCGGCTGAAGTAGTAGTCGGATAGTTTTTTTGAGCCGGGAACGAAGCGCCCGACCCACACCTGAAACACGACGATACCCGCCATGGCACCAGTGCCAACTGCGATGATCGGCGCGAACCGCCTGAGGGTGCTTCTCCCATAGGTCAAGAGCCTGTTTGTGCTGGGCCACCCCCCCTGATCTCGAAGCCGCAGCTTGGCGGGTTCGAGGCGCTGCATAATGTAGAAAGCACAAGCGAGGTGGCCCGGTAGGAACGTCGGCTTCGCAAGGGCGACCGCGAAGGACACAGCCACCAACAACCACGCCGACGACCGGCTGTCTGCTACCCGGCGAGCGGCCAGAAGCAGCGCCACACCAGCGGGGATAGCCAGCGCGTCGTTGCTGACGAACGAATGGGCCAACACGAAGCCAGAGGTGCCTACGATGACGAGCGTTCCCGCCGCTACGATCGATGGTGATACCCGCAGCCGGGCACCGAGCCAGAGCAGCGAGACGACAGACAGCACGGTGAACATCAACCCGGCCACGCGGTAGGTGTCGACCAACGGGTCAAGGTCGGTCACCTTGTCTACCACCTTGACGGCCAACGCCAGCGGTCCATAATAGACGGGCGTTTGCTGCGCCTGTTGGGCATTGAACTCACCGTTGAATTCGGCGAGCCGGGGCGGAGTGAAGCACTCGTAGCGAGAACCGGTGGGATATCCTGGATTGAGGCTGCTGCCCCAGACTCGGTATCGGTCACAGCGAATAGCCGACGACAGCTCGGGGCTCATCGTGTCGTCGTGTGAGGCAAGGTGGCCTTGACGCAACTTTTCGGCGTGGGTGATATGGGCCCCCTCGTCCAAGCCCATACCCGGCACCTGGAGCGCGAGAAAGCCGATGAAGGCAATGACCACCAGGACTGTGCACACCCACACGGTCCATGCCCGCCAGTGTCGCGAACTGCCTAGATTCATACTGTTACGCACTCGCAAACTGCACGCCGGGCCGGGTTTGATTGTCGTGCGTCATCCCGTCGTTGCCAGCACCACGGAGTTGGCCCCTGTTGAACTCAATCACGGAGTTGAAGCTACTGCACCATCGAACGCTAGCGTGAAGCGGTGCCTCGGCTGACCCCAAGCCCGACCTGGCGATCCGGGCTAGAGCGGACCGCCCGGAGCGCCGCAGCGACGCTGAGTGCTTGGTCGAAACGCCTCGCAGGAGTCCCCGGGCTCCGTCCAGTTGCCGCAACGGCCGGAACCCTGCTGGTGGTGTTCGTCTCGTGGAAGGCATGGCAAGGAGCCCAGTTTGACGACGTCTCGGTTCCAGCGCTCATCGCCGTGGCGGCATTCGCCGTTCCGTTGGTGCTGGCGGCGGACGGCGCCGAGTTCGCCATCCAGGGGGCGATGGTGGGGGTACACCTGCCAGCGGTTGAGTCGGTGCGTCAGGTCAGTCGGGCCAACGTAGCCAACCTGTTGCCGCTTCCTGGCGGACCGGTATTGCGCCACCGTGTGCTGGCATCTCGGGGTGCCACCCAACGAGGTGCAGTTCGAGCCCAACTGATGACAGGCGTCTGGTGGCTCACCTGCGGCATGACCGTGACGGGGGTGGCGCTGATTGTCGCAGCCGACCGATGGTGGATCGGTGGGCTGGGGTTGATCGTCGGACTGGTATTCGGGGGGATCGGCTGGACAATCCGACCACGGCTTGCAACCGCTGGCCAATTGGCGCTGCTCATGACGGTCGAGCTGGTGAAGGTGCTCATCGGAGCGACTCGGCTTTGGATTGTCGCACTGCTGCTCGGTGCCAAGCTGGGATGGTTGGGTGCCCTGACGACGGCGTTCTCGACTCCGGCGGCTGCAGCACTAGGCATTTTCCCGTCGGGTATCGGCGCACGCGAGGCGCTGGTCGGCGGGGTGGCGGGCCTGATAGGAGCCGATGCGGCCCTGCTCTTCCTCGCTGCCACCATCGAGCGGGTGGTGGCCACGGTGGCAATGCTGCCGGTCCTGGTCTGGGCAATGTGGGGGCGAAGCCGAGAGCTGTCCGCCTTGTGATGTCAAGCGACGAACCCCTCAAGCGAGGGCGAGTGAACGACGAAATGCTACCGAGCTTTCCGGACGAACGGCACCCGAATACGCTCCCAGTTGGCGATGTGAAGGTGGCAGTCGCTGGATGGATCGGCTCGACCAACCTGGGCGACGAGTTGATTGCCCAGGCCGTGTGTCGTCAACTGGTCAATCTCGGGGCCGATCCGCTGGCGATCACGATCGACCCCGAACGCACTGCTGCGCTCCTTGGCGTGGCCAGCGTGGAACACCATCGAGTCTGGGACACCCCAAGGCTCGTTGGAACGCTCCGCTCGGTGGACGGGGTGGTCTTCGGGGGCGGGGGGTTGATCCAGGATGAGACCGGCCCTTTGAATTTGCCGTTTCACCTGGGACGCCTCGCACTTGGACGGCTACTCAACCAGCCGTGGGCTGGTGTCGGCCTGGGGGTCGGGAACGTCAGCCGTCGATCTGGCCGTCAGATGGTTCGACGGGTCATGACCGGCGCTCGGGCCATCACCGTTCGAGACCCCGCTTCCCAGGACCGGCTGCGACAGCTGGGGATCGACTCGGTATTGGCCGCCGACCCCGTCGTCGCTTGGAATGGGGTCGAAGGCACCCAGGGTACCGATGAGGTGATTGCGGTCTCGGTGCGAAGGCCCAACGTGCCCGGTCAACGGACACTGTCGACTGCACCACCGCTCGACGGTGCGTGGATGGCCAACATGTCCCGCACGATTGATGCGGTTGCGAGCAGCCTTGGACTCGCGGTGCGGTTCGTCGCGTTCGAAGCTGAGCAAGATGGCGAACTACATCGACAGCTGGCACAGCGGATTGGTGCCGAATGCCAGCTCGTCGAGCCAAACGCCGACACCGTGCTGGCCGCTGTCGGAAGCGCCCGGGCGGTGTTCACGATGCGGTACCACGGTGCGTTGGCGGCGCTCATCCATGGCCGACCGGCTGTGCTCGTCGACTACTCCCCCAAGATGGCCGACCTTGCCGCCGACCTCGACGGAGCGATGCCTGCGCTTCCGGTAGGGGTCCCGGATGCGGGGCTTGCAGTCCAGGCTATGGACCGAGCCGTGTCCCGAGCCGACGACCTGCCGGAACACTTGGAGCGACTCGTCGCCAGAGAGTCCGAGAACGCAGCTGCCCTTGAACGGCTCGTGTCGCCAGCCAGCCGATAGAAAGGCCGCTCAGCTCAACTCGATCAGCCGATCGACCACGATGCCGCTCGGCGTGACCTCGGGGCGCTCCGCTTGACGGCGATACCGATCGGGGTCGCCAGTCACCTCGTCAACCACACCGGCGTCGTAGTTGGTGAGCACGACATTGGCTCCCAAACCCTCATCCCGTTCGGTGGCTGCGCGCCAGAGCAGCGTCGGCACGCCGAGGACAGCACATTCCTCCTGACTCGAACCGCCATCGGTCAGCACCCACGGTGCCGAAGCGGTCGCCTTGATAAACTCATCGTGCGGTATCAATGGCCCGACATCAGCATCGCTTCGCTGGACGCGCTCCCACAGACCCGCCTCGCGCAGTGCATTCTCGGTGGGTTGATGGACGAGGAACCGGACGGGCTCGCGAAGCGCCAATCGCTCGATCGTGTCGACCAGGTTCACCAATCGGGCGCGTCGATGCAGGTTCTCGACCCGATGGACGGTGATCAAGGCAGGGCCCCGCGTGGTGGGCTCGGCTGGCCAGACGTGGCCGATCGCCTCCGAGGACGTGTTGTGCCCGGTCGGAACGATGTCACGGTCTGCAAAGCGGGCCCGCAGGTTTCGTTCGGCGGCACCATTGGGCGGGAAGTAGGTGTGTGCCAGCCGCATCACTGCCCGGCGGGTGAGTTCCTCCGGAAACGGATGAAACACCGACTCCGAGCGCAGACCGGATTCGAGGTGGGCAACCGGGATGCCAGCCCGGCGGCCCAACAGTGTGGCAATGATCGTCGAGGGCGTATCGCCGTGGACCAGGCAGACGCCGCCCATTCCGCCGAACACGTGCTGGCGCGCTTGACGACGTGAACGAAGATGTTTCATCAGCCGACCGGCCCACTTCGCGGCGTCGCCGATCGAGGCAGCCTCGGTCTGGCTGTCGAGCCGGAGGTCGGGCTCCCGAACGCCCAATTGGGTGCGAAATGAAACGGGAAGCGTGCTGTGCTGCCCAAGGTCGACGAGTCGGTACGGAACGTCGCGCCGGTCAAGCTCCCGCATTGCCGGCGCTGTCTTGATATACTCGGCTTTCGTGCCGATAAGCAAGTGGATCACTTTGGCGGACTGTCAGAGAGAGCATTCGGCGACGTTGACGCCAGGTAGAGCAGGCGAGCCATTTCGAGTCGGAGGCGTGTGATTCGGTCCAGAATCATGCCCGTCGCTACCAAACCAAACCCGAACGCGATAGCCGCGCCAGCGACGATGAGCGTCGGCTGGCGAGCCACCAGGCCCGTCTCGGCAAAGTCGATCAGCACCGGCATCAGGGCTGCCGTTGCGGCGAGGATCGTGACCAGGCCAGCGACCGAGAAGGTGAGTAGCGGCCTCCAGTCGCGGAACAGCCGCAGCAGCCGCCGCAGGATTCGCCAACCATCCCGAACGGTGCTGAGCTTGCTCACCGAGCCCTCGGGTCGTTCCGAATAGCGGACGCTGATCTCGGCGTATGGCAGACCCATGGCAGCAGCATGAGCGTTCATGTCCGCCTCGACCTCAAACCCGGCGGTCAGGCTCGGGAAGGTCTTTACGAATCGACGTGTAAACACGCGGTATCCACTGAGCGTGTCGTCAAGGTGCAAGCCGAACAGGGTGCGGAACGTCCACGAGAGCATCCGGTTTCCGAACTCGTGGCCAAGGCGGTGAGCTCCGGGTTCGGCTTCGCGCTTGCCAACCACCATGTCGGCGCCCCGCTCAATCAATTCGTCGATCAGCACCGGTGCGGCCTTGGGGTCATAGGTGCCATCACCGTCAACGAGAACGAAGTAGTCGGCCTCGACGTCGGCGAAGAGCCGCCTCACCGCATAGCCCTTGCCCCGCCGAGCTTCGGTGATCACTTTGGCGCCGTGATCCCTGGCGATGGCGGCAGTCCCGTCAGTGCTTCCATTGTCAGTTACGTAGATCGATGCGAAGGGAATTTCTGAACGAAGGCTAGCAATGACTCCACCGATCGTCGTCGCTTCGTCATGGCAAGGGATAATCACCGCAACCGTGCCATGCGTCGCCGACTCGGCGTCAAGCCGGATAGTGGCCTCGACGTCGTGCCGGTTAGTCATGTCGTCAGCCGAAAGCGCCACGGCCGTAATGCTACCAGCGCGACCGAGATTGGGTCCCACCGGTGCCTCAGCGCTGATGATCTCGCCGCGACCGCGTTTCGTCGCGACCGCTGCTCAGTTGGCGTCCCCGGACTCCCAGCCTTGGTTGGGGCCCGCCAGGAGATTAGTTGGGCGTTAGAGGGTGTGGGCTTATGGTGTAGTTCCAGTCGCCGTGCCATTCGTGTGGTGTGATCGGGATGGTCTCGAATTGGGTGTCGGTGATCTTGACGCCTTTGGGGTAGACGTGGGCGTCGTAGGCGGCTTGGATCGTGAGTCCGCCTTGGGTGGTCGTGGCTGAGATCAACTTGACGACGGTGCGGATGTTGGTGAGGGGACGGCCTCGCCAGTTGATCGTGATGAAGCTGAACATCCGGTGCTCGATCTTGTTCCATTTCGAGGTGCCGGGCGGATAGTGCGCGACGGTGATCTCGAGACCGGTTCGTTGAGCGAGTTGGGCGAGGTGCCATTTCCAGGCTCGGACGCGGTAGCCGTTCGACCCGCCGCAGTCGGCGGTGATCAACAGACGTTTGGCGTCAGGGAACTTGTGTTTGCCGAGGGTGTCCCACCACTTGGCGATCGCTGCTACGGCGAACTCGGAGGTGTCGGCTGTGTCACCGACCGATACCCAACCATCGTTGTTGGTCACGTCGTACACGCCATAGGGGATGGCTTTGCCCAACGCCGGGTCAGGAAAGTCATGGACGTCGGTGCGGACCGGGTCGCCTTTGGGCTGGTATTCGGTGCCACCGTTGGACTTGTTGCCTAGCAGTTCCTTCTTTTTGGTGTCGACGGAGATCACTGGATCACCGGTGCCGATGAACGCGTCGACGAGCTCCGCTAGGTAACGGAACTGGCCGTCGCGGTCGGGATGGGTTGTCCCTTCGGCCTGTTTCGATGGGGCCTGCAACGAATAGCCGTGTTGGGCCAACAACTGTCGGACAAGCTCAGCAGACGCCTCAAAGCCTTGGGCTTTGACCTCGCGTGAAAGCTCGTAGGTCGACTTGAGCGTCCACAACAACGCCGACATCGGATGACCACGCGTAGTTGGGGACACCAGTTTCTCGATCGCTTCCCACAGGCCGGGCTGTTTCTCGACCGCCGGTTTGTCACCGGCCCCTTCGGCACGGACCCGGTCGGTGACCTCAGCACCGTTCTCGATCTCGTTGGCGCCTTTGATCACCGTCGACCGAGACATGCCCGTCGACTCCGCCACCCTGGTCCGGCCGCCACGCCCCAACATGATCGCCATCGCACCGGCATTCAAGCGGCGTTGCCGCTCATCGAGATGCGGCAGAACCGCCTCGAAATAGGCAGTCAGTGCTTCATCGGTGACATCCACACACCCAAACTACATCGCGCGTATAATCCAATGGCGGACCCTTGGTCTCCTTCTGGATTGCCACTCGTCATAGTCCCCGGGTCGCAAATCTCGCTTTCCCTTGAGCGGTCAGTCAAAGTACCCGAGTTGCCTTCGGTGCCATTGCTCCAAATCTAAAGGATGAGTATAGCCTGCACAGCCTGGAACCGGGTTGAGCTCCCTGAGGGCGGCAAGAAGCGCAGTCGCAAAATACTGGGTTTCTCTATTCAGGGTCAGGTCATACAGTTCATTGGCCAGATCGCAGAATTCACCATCGCTGGCGTGACCCGCAACGAGGTCGTCAGCCTGCGCATAGGTCGAGGTCGGACTTGCGTCACGTGCGATGGCAATCGAATTTGCATTGAATTGAAACTGCAGCGAGACCAATACGGTGAGGAGGACCAACGCTCCGCGAAAGTGAATCGGATTGGCGTGCCGGGAGGTCATCTCAACGAACGCCCAACAACCGGTCGCCAGAAACAGATAGCCGATAATACCATCTCGCCAAGGGGCCAACGGCTGGAAACCAATCTGTTGCTGACTCACGCTCAAAGCGCTCATCCCTGCTGTAGCGGACCATGCGATCGCTAACGTGCCGAGAACCACTATGGCCGCTTGACCAGGACGCTGTACCGACACCCCCGAGGGTGCCAAACGAATTGCAAGCCACGCTGCGACCCCGACCCCGACCCCAACAATCCCGGCGAGAGCTGCGCTGCCAGGCGTGACATCCAGATTGCTCAGGTTCAGGCTCCAGTAGGTAGGAAACAATGCAGAGAGGAGGCGGGCACCGAAGGCTGGCACGGTGCCAGCAGTCAGCGCCGCCTCCGAGCCCGCGTAACACTCCTGCACATTGCAGGAGCGCTGCACCAAGAGCCGGATCGGCACGAAAACGACCAAGAAACCGGTCAGAAATGGTAGGCACGCCCGCCACGAGACTTGCATCCGGTCAAGCCGCCTCGATCGAAAGCGTACCCCTCCAATTGCCGCTGGCACCACCAGTACAGATGCGTAGGTCAAGTCATAGAAGCACGCAGCCACTATCCCTATACCGACTGCGGTCGCTAGCATCCCGCGGGTCGATCGGCAACCGAGCTGAATCGAAACCGTGGCAGCAAAGCAAACGATCGCCAGACTCATCAAACCTTGGACCGGAAAAAAGGCCAATGGTTGATAACTCCAGGTTGCGATTGTGGCACAGGCGCCAGCGCTGGCCATAATTCCCACCACGCGGGGAAATGCTGGCGAGCGTTCGTGTCCCGACGTCTCGACGGCGCGCCATAACCCGGCAATGCAATACGCCGCGAACCACAACGCCAGCGTGCGAACGAACGCGTGCACCAAGGGAAGCGGCACTCGCAATAGGTCTGCCAAGCCTTTCGCGTACACGAACTCAAAGGAATACATGATTCGACCCAGGGGCCGAATGTTCCCTAGCTCGAGAAAGGGCCGGACATCCAGCAGGTTTCCCCTAATGATCTTGAGCGGGTTGAGGCCGTAGCGAGCCGTCATGGTGTAAGGATCCCGCATTTCATCGCCGAACCGCGGGGCTTGAAACAGGACGTAAGGTGGGATTGAGACCAGAGCTGCCGATACCACCCGAGCCATCTGGCGGTGGAGCGCTAGCTTCTCTACAGACATGAGGGGCGGGCAGAGTCCACGTCCACCACGATACCAGCCTTACTTCGACCAACCGATCAGCATCCCATGCTGAGCGGTCGGGCTTCAGCCACCGGGGGAACGGTGGCCAGGCTGTAGTCGCCGTCGACCACGTCGACGGTGACGCTTGAGTCCTCGGTCACCGCACCCTCCAGGATGGCCATGGCGAGGCGGTCGCCGAGCTCCCGCTGGATGACCCGCTTCAGCGGCCTGGCCCCGGAGTCGGGGTCGAAGCCTTCGTTGGCCAGCCGGGCTCGGGCGTTCTCGCTCAGTGTCAGCTTGATGCGGCGATCGACCAGCCGGCGGCGCAGGCGGTCGAGCTGGATGTCGACGATCTGGTTGATGTCGTCACGGGTGAGTTCCCGGAACCGGACGATGTCATCCAGGCGGTTGACGAACTCGGGCCGGAAGAAGTCTCGGGGGTCACCCGGCAGGTTGGACGTCATGATCAGCACCACGTTGGTGAAGTCGACCGTGCGACCCTGACCATCGGTAAGACGGCCATCGTCGAGCAGCTGCAGCAGCACGTTGAATACGTCGCTGTGGGCCTTTTCCACCTCGTCGAGCAAGACGACGGAATATGGGCGTCGACGCACCACTTCGGTGAGCTGACCGCCCTGGTCGTAACCGACGTACCCCGGAGGGGCACCAATCAGGCGACTGACCGAGTGCTTCTCCATGTACTCGGACATGTCGATGCGCACCATTGCCCGTTCATCGTCAAACAGGTAGTCGGCCAGCGATCGAGCCAGCTCGGTTTTGCCGACGCCGGTGGGCCCGAGGAACAGGAACGAACCGATGGGGCGGTCGGGGTCGGAGATGCCCGCCCGGCTGCGGCGGATGGCGTTGGCGACGGCGGTGACCGCCTCGTGCTGGCCCACCACGCGGTGCTCCAGCACCTCCTCGAGACGCACCAGCTTGGCCATCTCGCCTTCCATCAGGCGGCTGACGGGCACGCCGGTGACGCGGCTGACCACGACGGCCACATCCTCCTCGTCCACCTCTTCTTTCAGCATCTGCTTTTCGGCCTGCAGCACGGCGAGCTCAGAACTCGCCACTTCGATCTCGCGTTCCAGCTGCGGCAGCTGGCCGTATCGGACCTCGGATGCCCGGCTGAGGGTGCCTTCTCGCTCGGCCCGGTCGGCGTCGGAGCGAAGGTCATCCGCCCGCTCCTTCATCTCCTGGATCTCGTCGATCTTGGCCTTCTCGGCGGTCCAGTGGGCCTTCAGGCTGTCGAGCTCCTCGTTGAGGTTGGCCAACTCTTCGTCCAAGGCGCCAAGCCGCTCAGCGGAGGCAGCATCGGACTCTTTGGCGAGCGCCACCCGCTCGATCTCCAGCCCGCGAACCCGCCGGTCGATGACATCGATCTCGGTGGGCATCGAGTCGATCTCGATTCGCAGCGTGGAGGCGGCCTCGTCGACCAGGTCGATGGCCTTGTCCGGCAGAAAGCGGCCGGTGACGTACCGGTCGGACATGACCGCCGCCGCGACGAGGGCCGAGTCCTGGATGCGTACGCCGTGGTGCACCTCGTAGCGTTCCTTCAGGCCTCGCAGGATGGCCACGGTGTTTTCGACCGAGGGCTCCTCCACCAGCACCTGCTGGAAGCGGCGTTCCAGGGCAGCGTCCTTCTCGATGTGCTTGCGGTACTCGTCCAGCGTGGTGGCACCCACCATGCGCAGTTCGCCCCGGGCCAGCATTGGCTTGAGCATGTTGCCCGCGTCCATCGAACCTTCGCCGCTGGCCCCTGCGCCCACCACGGTGTGCATCTCGTCGATGAACGTGATGATCTCGCCGTCCGATTCGGTGATCTCGCGCAGCACGGCCTGCAGGCGTTCCTCGAACTCACCCCGGTACTTGGCGCCGGCCACCATCGCCGCCAGGTCGAGCGCGATCACCCGCTTGTTCTTCAACGACTCGGGAACGTCCTCCTCCACGATGCGCTGGGCCAGGCCCTCGACGACGGCGGTCTTGCCGACGCCGGGCTCACCGATCAGCACCGGGTTGTTCTTGGTCCGCCGGCTGAGCACCTGGATCACGCGACGGATCTCCTCGTCGCGGCCGATCACCGGATCGAGCTTGCCGGTGCGGGCCGACTCGGTGAGGTCGCGCCCGTACTTCTCCAGGCTCTGATAGGTGTCCTCGGGGTTTTCGTTGGTCACCCGCTGGCTGCCCCGAACCTCCTGCAGCGCCGACAGCACCTGATCGCGGTCGACCTGCCCCAGGCGGCGGCCGCCGCCAGGCCGCTTCTGGTCGGCGTCCACCAGGGCCAGCAGCAGGTGCTCGGTGGAGAGGTATTCGTCGGTCATGTCCTTGCGCAGAACAACGGCAGCGTCGATCAACGCCGTGAACTCTCGCCCAAACCGGGTCTCGCCGCCGTGGGACTGGGGCAAGGCCGCCACGGCCTCGTCGGCGGCGTTGCGGACCGCCACCGGGTCCAGCCCCAGACGCCGGATCAGAGGCAACACGATGCCCTTGTCCTGACGGAGCAACGCTCCAAGCAGGTGATCAGGGGTGATCTCGGGGTTTGCGCGCTCCAGGGCCGCGGCCTGGGCGGCCTCGACGGCATTGCGGGTCAGTTGGGTCCAGGTATTGGGATCGAGGGGCATGTTGTCGACCTCTCTGTCGATGCGGGGTGGGCGGTGGCAGGCAGCAGCATCCCGAAACACCCAACCAAACTTGATGGTAGGACGCTTAGGTTTCCTGTGCTCTTATTGTAACCCGCCCAACCATCGTTCGCATTCCCCGAGGCCCCAACAACCGCCACCAAACCAAGGGCGCGCACCCTCCGCTACCGTGACGATCTCATGGCAGACGACGAAGATCGCTTTGACACGGTTTCCGCTCCGCCACAGCGCCTCCCGGCCCGCACCGCCCTCCGGCTCGTGGTGGCCGGCTGCGTCACCATGGCGGTCGGGGCGGCGCTCCTCATGGTGACGGTGGGGCTGTTCGACAACTCGTTGGACCGTGCGAACGAGCGCAGCTCTCGGGACGGAGAACTCGAGGCCGAGGTGTCCGCCGGCGAAACCTCCTTCGTCGACCTGGACGGCCCACGGGTGTGGGAACTGTTTGGGCTGGTTGATCCAGCCGGCAACGACCCGATCGTGCCCGAAGACGTCGCCATGCCGGCCGTTCGGATCACCGACTCCAACGGCACGGTGGTGCCGCTCCTCAGCGGCGGGACGACCACACGGCGTTTCGAAGGCGATGTAGTGGGGGTCAGCCTCGGGCGGTTTCGCACGACGGCCACGGGGACGTCCGAGGTGCAGGTCGCTCCGAGCACGGGCGACGTGGCTTCGGTGGGCATCGCCACAGGTGCCATGCCGGACCTCGGCGATGTTGGTGGGGCGGCGGGCACCTTCTTGGCGACCGCCGCGGCCGGCTTACTCATCGGCCTCGGCAGCCTGCTGGCCTTGGTCGGGCTCGGCGCTTGGGCCTGGTTTCGCAGTCGGGACCGCGGCCGCACGAGCCTCGCTGACGCCCCATGAGCCATGCTGGCGATATGACCCAGGCCATGCCATGACGCAGACCGGCGCAGTACACGTCCACCTCGTCGACGGCACCTACGAGCTGTTCCGCCAGTTTTATGGTCGCAACAGTGGCCAGAGGAATGCCCAGGGGGTCGAGGTGGGGGCGGTGCGGGGGGCCCTCCGCTCCACGTTCGCCCTCCTCAATGACGGGGCCACCCATGTGGGTGTGGCGACCGACCACGTGATCGAATCGTTCCGCAACGACCTGTACGATGGCTATAAGACCGGCGAGGGGATCGACGCTGACCTGTTCGGCCAGTTCGGGCTGTTCGAGGACGCCTTACGGGCGGCCGGCTTCACCGTCTGGCCCATGGTGGAGCAGGAGGCCGATGACGCCCTGGCCGCCGCAGCCAGACTGGCCTCGGATTGCACCTCGGTGGAGCGCGTGGTGATCCTCACGCCGGACAAGGACCTGGGCCAGTGCTGTGCCTGGCCCAAGGTGGTGCAGTACGACCGGCGCAACCAGGTGTTCCGGGACTCCGACGGCGTGCGCGAGAAGTTCGGCGTCGACCCCGAGTCGATCCCGGACTGGCTGGGCCTGGTGGGCGACACCGCCGACGGGTTCCCCGGGCTGCCAGGATGGGGCGCCAAATCGGCCGCCACCGTCTTGGCCCACTACAAACACCTGGAACACATCCCCGACGCCCCTGGCAAGTGGGAGGTCAGCGTGCGCAGCGCCGCCAAATTGGCGGCCACCCTCGCTGAGCAACGTGCCGACGCCCAGCTGTTTCGCACGATCGCCACCCTGCGCACCGACGCCGATGTCGGCACGGTGGACAGCTGGCGCTGGAGCGGCCCCACCCCCGAACTGGAGCGGTATGCGGCGATGCTCGACGCACCCGACCTCATCCGAACCGCAGAACGGCTTGCCTTGACGAGGTAGGCCGCAAGCGAGGCGGTGTTATTCGGCTCTTAGCAACCGGCCGGCGCCCGGAAGCACCTCGTCGGCGGTGCCGTGTTCGTCGACTCCGCAGAGGTTCTGCCATGCCTGGGGGATGGCGCCACGTTGCAGAATGCCCGCATTGATTACGGCGTCCAGAACCGGACGGGTCGATACCCGCCGAAGTTGCACACGGTTGTCGCATCGATTGACCCGCTTCCACGTGGACCACGCGTCCAGCCCCACCTCCGCATACACCCCGGGTTGCACCATGAAGCGGAACAGGTCGTGGATCACCAGCGGAGCGATGCGACGCACCACGGTTCGTTCCACGCGCGAGGCAGCCGCCCAGACCTCGGGCAGCATCATGCGCGCGAAGCTGAGGTGCCTGGCCTCCTCCTGACGGTGATAGCGGTTGACCTCGGCCAGAAAAGGGTCGGTGTCCGGATGCTCCGACGCCAGTTTCTGCATGCGATCGGGGATCTCCTCTCCGGCCAACACGAGCACGTACAACATGGCGGGGTGCCGGGTGATCCAGCCGGAACCGAAGCGGTCGAGGCGGTCGACCCAAACCTTGCCGTCCAAGGGGTTCGATGCTTGGGGGTCGATCTGGGAGACGAGCCGGGCAAAGACCCGCTGGTGACGGGTCTCCTCCCCCATCTCGTGCAGCAGGTAGGTGACACGGGGGTCGGTCAGGTCCGGGGCGTAGGCCACCTGGCGGGCGAAGCCCATCTCGAGGATCGCTTCGAATCGGATCCCCGCGGAAAACATCGATGCCACTTCTTCGCGGCTCAGCGTTCGGCGCTGGTCGACAGTCAGGTCAAGATCCAACCCGGCTGTGCTCAGCAGTTCGTCGGGCATCAACTGCCCGTCGCCCAGCGCTCCGGGCAGGTCGACGTCGGGTTCGATCACCCGCTTGAGGGAGGCTCGATTCAGTCGCTCAACACGTTCGGCTGTCGCAGTCATGGTTTGAGTCTACCACCGTTCACCCAACTCGGCGCTCACAACAAAGCGGGGAGCCCGGCGCTCGGTGACCACCTGCTCAACCCCCCACTTCGGATTTGAGAACCGCCCGGGGTTCGGCTCGGTTGAAGGAGCGTCCGATGGCGGCCGACTTCCAGCGGTGGCGCACCACACCGGTGATCCCTTCCGGGGCAAGTATCGCCACCACGATGAGTGCCATGCCGTTGATGGCGAACTGCGTAGTCGACGACGAGGTGGAACCGCTGAGGGCGGTCACCAGGCCTTCCGGTGCGAGTGCGCCTGCCAGGAGCGCACCGGAGATCGAGGTGATCCCTGCCAGATAGGTCAGCGCCACCACCGACAACGAGACGAACACCTGATAGCTCTGTACCGACAGGCTTTGGCGTTGATAGGCCAAGAGCACGCCACCCACCCCGGCCAACGCCGCCGAGACCGCAAAAGCCATCAGCTTCACCTGGGACACGTTGACACCGGCCGCGGCGGCGGCCCGCTCGTTGCCCCGAACCGCCAAGAAGGCCACCCCCACCCGGGACCGCAGCAAGCCCGCCACCACCAGAGCAGCAGCGCCGCACACCACCACACAGACCACCCCGAAGATGGGACGGGGAAATTCGGCACCCGGCGCCGAGATCGACAGGTCGGCACCAAAAAGCGAGAGCTTGGGCGCCCGAACACCCTCCACGCCTCCGGTGAACCAGCTCCACTTAAACAGCAGTTCCTCAATTGCAACCGCTGCGGCCAGGGTGGCGATCGCCAGGCTCATACCTCGCACCCGCGCTGCCGGCAGTCCGACCAGCACACCCACTGCGGTAGCAACCACCACCGCCAGCACCGGGGCCAGGAGCCCCAGGTTGGCTGCAGAGAGTCGAACCAGAGCGAACCCGGCCACTCCGGCGAACGCCAACGGGGCCAGGGAAATCTGCCCGACCCAGCCGGTGAGCACCACCACCGACAAGCTGATCACCGCGGCGATGGCAGAGGCGATCAGCCCGCTGCGAAGGTCAGGGCCCACCGCGAACATCGCCGCGGCAGCCAGCGGCACGCCCACTGCCGCAACGACAACGGCGTGGCGGGGTTGTGGTGCCCCGGGAAACCTGACCGCGGCGAGGGCACCCCGGTCGGGCAATGGACGACCGCGCAGCAGCATTACCCCGAGGATCACCAACAGCGGCAGTCCCTGCTGCCACCCGACCTGCGGCACCCAGGTGTGATCGGCCTGCAGGTTGGTCAATTCGGAGGCGCCCATGCCCAGCACCAACCCACCGATCACCACCGCGCCGTAGCTTCGGAAGCCGCCGAGCAAGGCGGCAGCCAAGGCCGGGACCACCGCCAGGCTGGTGGTCAGCGGGTCGAGGCGGGTGATCTGCGCTGCGAGGATGGTGAAGGTGCCCGCCAGGCAAACCGCCAACGACCAGTTTCCCAAGGCCAACAGGTCGGGACGCAGGCCCGCCAACACCGCTCCCCGCTCGTTCTCCGCCGCGGCCGTGGTGGCCAACCCGAACCTGGTGCGGTTGCCGACCAGCCACAACGCTCCCGACACGGCCGCCACCATTGCGGCAACGTAGAACTGATCAGACGTGACCAGCCGGCCAAAGACGTTGAGGCCGGAGTCGTCCACGATCGTTCGAATCATCACCTCACCGGGAAAGCGCAGTTCGGCAACCGCCCACAGGTAGAGAAACAGGCCGACCGACGCCACCACCTGGGCCAGCGGTGGTGAACGACGAAGCGGCCGAAACACCAGCAGGTAGACGACGGCCCCCAGCACCAGCCCGTAGGGGATGAACACGGCCAGCGCAGTGGCCAACGTTGGCCGTTGCAACACATGAAACGACGCAGGCAGCCCTACGAGCGGCAGGGTGACGTCACCGGTCTCGCGAAAGTTGAAGAAGGCCAGGGCGACAAACATGCCCAGCGCCCCCTGGGCCAGGTTGATCACACCCGATGCCCGGTAAACCATCACCAGACCGAGCCCCAGCGCAGCGATGGCGGACCCCGCTCCCAGACCAAGCAGCAGGTAACCGAGGTGCGAACTCACAATTGGTTCAGCAGGGCGGGTACGTCGATCCAACCATCGGAGACCTCGGCGAACTCGTTGGGGCCGACCAACTCGGCCAGTACCTGCTGGGGGGAACACAGCGAGGGCATGTCGGGCACCTGCTTGCCGTCGCAGGTGTACGGATGGCCGTCAAAGCTGGGCTCGTCCACCGCAGTACGAAACTTCTCAATGATCTGCTTGGGGGTGGCCTCCGCGCCCAGGTCGTCAAGCACGGCCCACAGGTTCATGGTCGACCGGAAGCTGACCGTGGCAGCGCCGGCAGGGTTGAGGCCCTTGGGGCCGTACTCGCCGACCGCTGCGTTGTAGATCTCGGTGTCGGCCGAGTCAACCACCCGCTGGTTGAGCCGGCCCTCAATGTTGAAGATGGTGCCGACCGTCTTCTCGACACCCACCTGGTCGAGCCACTTCTTATCGGCACAGGCGCCCATCATGTACACCGGACCATCCAACTTGAGGTCGGCGATGGCTTCGAGCGCAGGCGCGCAGGATGTATCTGCAGCGCCGACGATCAGCGCGTCGGGTTTGGCTTCGAGGGCCTTCTGGATCGGCGCCACGACGTCGGTGGACGTGAGTGGAAACGTCACCTCCACCACCTCGTCCACGCCGAGGGACTTCATCAGCTGAGCGCCGTATCGGTGTGCTCCGTCGGCGATGGCCCCGTAGTCGACGTACACCATCCCCACCTTGTCGGCCTTGATCCGTGTCGCCGCGTCGGCGGCGAATGCCGCAAACGCCCCCGAGGTACCACCAGAGAATTGGAAGCTGATCGGGCTCGTCATCTCGTCCACCCCGACCGGTACACCGCCCACATAGGGCACGCCGGCCTCCTCCAAAAGCGCGATGCCGGGCCCGCCCATCACGTTGATTCCACCGAGCACCGCCACCACCCCGGCATCCAACACCTCCCGGGCGCAGCGCTGCGAACTCTCGGGCGATAGCGACACCGAGCACGGCACCAACTCGATTGGATGTCCGTCCACACCGCCCAACTCGGCGTTCACAAACTTCACAGCGGTCTCAGTGGCCTGAAGCAGTTCCGGCAGCGCGGCGATCGGGCCGTCGTTGATGCCGATAAAACCCACCTTCACCGGCGTTGCGTCGGGGTCTGCCTTCTTGGCTTCGGCCGGAAGCTCGCCATGAAACCAGTTCGCACCGGGAAACCGCTCGATCACAGGCCCGTCGTTGCGAACCGCCTCGTAGCCACCCGCTGCCATCACGTCGCCCGCACCAGGGTCTGCTTGGGCCTGCTCGCCCCCAACCGGACCGGTTTCGGAGCATCCGGCCGCCAGCGCCACGGCCGACAACACCACAGTGGCGACAACCGAGCGCAACGCCGAGTTCCGTCCGCTTACTCCTCGAGTTCTCATGGGTCCCCCTCCAGATGCGATCGTAGACGTTGACGCCCGTCACACCTCGGCGGCGAGAATGCCTGATCGATCACAGCGGGGTCCGTGGCAGACTTCGCCCATGGCCACTACGGCGATCGAGGTGCAGGCGGGTGACCGGTTAGTACGCGTGTCCAGCCCCGACCGCGTACTTTGGCCCCAAGTCGGCATCACCAAGGGCGACCTTGCCCGATACTGGGCTTCGCTTGGCGAGGTTGGCCTGAGGGGGTACCGCAACCGGCCGGTACACCTGCACCGGTTCCCCAAGGGCATCGAAGAGCAGGGGTTCTTCCAGAAACGCATCCCCAATCAGCGGCCCGACTGGATCCACCGAACCCACATCGTAGGACCCAACGGCACGGCATCCGACGCCCTCTGTCCGACCGATGTGGCGCACCTGGTGTGGGGTACCCAAATGGGCACCATCGAGTTTCACCCCTGGCCCACCCGAAGCCGGCGGCCGGATCACCCCGACGAACTCCGTGTGGATTTGGATCCGTCGCCCGGCACTGGGTTTGCCGAGGCCCGCCGGGTGGCCGCACTCACCCGGGAGGTGTTGGAGGAGGTGGGCCTCACCGGATGGCCGAAGACGTCGGGCAAGCGCGGCATCCACGTCCTGGTGCGCATCACCCCGAGCTGGGACTTTGTGCAGGTGCGGGATGCGGCCGTCGCGCTGGCTCGGGAGCTGGAGCGGCGGGCGCCGAACCTGGCAACCGCCGCCTGGTGGAAAGAGGAACGCGGCGCGCGGACGTTCGTCGACTTCAACCAGAACTGCCGAGACCGCACCGTGTGCGGCGCATGGTCCCCTCGCCCCACACCCACGGCCACCGTGTCAGCGCCCTTCCGCTGGGCCGATCTCGATGACATCGAGCCCGGCGATATCACAGTGGCCAACGGTGTCGCGCACGTAGCCGCCCAAGGCGACCCACATGCAGACATCGACAAATCGCCTGGCTCCCTTGGCGGGCTCTTGGCGTGGGCCGATCGGGACACGGCCAACGGGCTACCCGATGCGCCATGGCCGCCCACGTTCCCCAAAATGCCCGGAGAAGACCGCCGCGTGGCACCCAGCCGACGAGCGAGCTCGTGACTTCACTCGCCCAGCATTTCCAAACCCGCCCAGCAACGACGCCGAACACGCAAGCGGGTTGAGTCGCGCCGGTTGGGTCACTTCTTGATACGAGCCCTCACTTTTCGAGCCAGGCGTTCGATCCGGCCGCCACCCGACGTCTTCGCCAGCGCCTCGGTGGCCTTTGCGAGGGCTTCCTCCGCAATCTTCCTCAGTTCACCTGAATTCTCCGACGCCGGAGCCGCTGCCGGACGAGGCTTCTTGGCAGGCACCACCCGGAGCACCGGCAGGTCTCGTTGAACGAAAACCGGATCGAGTTTGTAGTCGGTTCGCTGGGAGACCTGCGCACGGATCTCATTCTGGGCCGGCACCGGGTCGCCCCAGGTGGCGTAGAGCTTCATCGCCGTGCACGCAATCGGGTTCAGCCCATCGTTCGCTATCGCCTCCCACACCGCAGCTGCCGTGCCCACCGTGTGTTCCGTCCGGTAATCATCAAAAACCACAATGCCGTCCTGGCGCAACATCTCCTTCGCCGCAAACGTGTCGCCGCGAACATGCTCGTACATGTGCGAAGCGTCGATGTGCACCAACCGACAAGACCCCGCCGACACATGATCGGTGATCAGCGAGGACAGCCCACGGATGATCTCCGGCAGTTCATCATGAAAGGCCAGGTAGTTCGACTCAAACTCATCTTGTGAAAGCGAAGCGTACGCCCGCCTCACATCGTCCCGAATCGTCTCCTCACTCCCGGCGACGTCAAAAAGGTCACAAACTGTCAGGCGCTCACCGTCGCGCAGGAAGCGCCCCAGATGAATCGCGCTCTTGCCCTTATATACACCCACCTCAACCAGATCCGAGGGCTCCTGGGTCCGACTCTGCCATTCAAGCAGCCACTGGAAAACCAGTTGATCGCCATACGACAGCCATCCGGGCACATCGTCCAGCTTCTTGGGAAGGTCCTTGCGAACATCAGTCATATCAATTCGGCTTCTTTCATAGTGGGATGTCGGGAGTCGGCTTTCACAGGCCACTCTCAACCCGGTCGCGTCAGATTCCATGTAGAGAGCGCGCACGGCTCATCGAACCGGGATACAGGGGGCTCTGGAGCCTCGCCCAAGAACACGCGCTTGATCACCCGTTCGGTGGCATCCCCATCATCAAACTCACAGAATCGAGCGCGAAAAACGCGCAGCAGCTCCTGGGACTCGTCCGACTCGAACTCACGGTCACTCAGCACTCCAACCAGCTGCTCCATCGACTGAGCAGTAGCGCCCGGGGGTTCCTCAAGAATGTCGAAGTACGTACCCCGAGTTGACCGATATCGCTTCCAGTCGGGCGCGTAGATGACGATTGGCCGACCCAAGATGGCGAAGTCGAACATCGTCGATGAGTAGTCACAGATGAGCAGATCCGAAGCCAAGTACAGCGGGGCCACTTCCGGCCAGTCTGTCACATCAATGATACGGCCTTCTTCAGTGAGCCGCTCGGCACTCGACGTGTCACGGTACGAGTGGTGACCTCGAATCAACAATGTTGCATTTGCACCCAGAGCCCCCAGCACGGCCTCCGGGTCCAGATCCAGATCAAACTCCGTATAGCCATCGCGATAGGTTGGTGTATACAAGACACAGAAGGATTCATCGGATACTCTCAGACGACTCCGGACGCCCGAGGCCATACCCTTTGGCGGGTTCACCAACACGTCATTCCTCGGATACCCAAACTCGAGGATCTCATGGTTACCTGGAAAGGCCCGTGCAAGAATCTCCGTTGAGTAACGATTCGAAGAGAGGTCGAAGTCCCAAAACTTTATCCGCCCGAGTAGCTTCCAAAAATTCATGTGGTTGGCCGCGACCGGATATGCCTGCATATCCATCCCCATGAACTTCAGAGGCGTGCCATGCTGGGTCTGCAGGTGAACCTGCCCCTCTCGCTTCAGAAGCGAGTTGGGGAAGTTGACGTCATTGACGAAGAACTTGGCAGCCTTCATCACCTTCGCGTGCTCGTCACTACCCATGGTCACGTACTCGTAGTCTGGGGTGCCGTCCAATCCGTCGACCGCACGTTGATTGAGCAGCCACACCGCACGGACCTTCGGGGCCCACTCTTTCAACCCCTCAGCTATTGCCAGCGGATTGCCTCGTGGCTCCCGGCCCCACATGGTTGTAAAGACTGCCAGGTTCTCATCGATTGTCGGCAGCACGAGCGGGCTGGATCTCGCCTGCTTCAAAGCTCGCCGGATCTTGGGCTTATACTTGTTGCGGATCTTGACTCGATACGAATTTACCAGCTTCAGCGTTTGAAATGAGCGATAATCACCCTGAACAAGAAAGCGATACTTCAATCCCTGCGAGTTGAGTGGAAATTCGTGCTGTGCCGGGAGGTGCTGAGCGAGCACGGCTGAGGCCCTGTCGAAAAACTCGTTTCTCAGTTCAGCGGGAAGACGCTCGGTGCCCTTCGCCAAGACCGCCACACAGTGATTCGCCGACCTATCCCAAATTTCGTCACGCCAGGGCTCAAGGCGATCATCATGATCGAAGCGTTCCAACAGAAGATCGACCTGATCAATAATCTGCATGTGTCTCGCATCGGCTGTCCGAAGGATGCTTCCCTTGACTCGCTGCCGGTACATCACACAAACACGATCCAGCAGGGCTATTGAGTCAGCCAGGCAGAGAACGGGATAGGTGAAAGGAACGTCCTCGTAGTAGCCAGTTGGAAACGTCAGGTGGTTCTCGTTGAGAAACGAACGCTTGTAGGCCTTGTTGTGTGCGATGTTGAGGATCTTGAGGAGGTCTGGGCAGTCTTGCAACCGGATCGGGTCGTGATGCAACCCGAGCAGGTAACCCATCTTGTTTCGGACCTTCCTATTATTCCAGTAGAGGCGAGCATAATCGTAGAAGATCACGTCGGCCTCGGTGCTCCTACACCTATCGAGGATACTGCGAATTGCTCCCGGCGCGAAGTAGTCATCGCTATCGAGAAACGCTACATACGTGCCGGTTGAGTGCGCCACACCAAGATTTCTTGCTTCCCCAAGCCCGAAGTTTCGCTCGGGTCGCACCACCTTCACGTTGTCGTGCTTGCCCGCCACCTCTTGAACAATTTCGTAGGACCGGTCCGTCGAGTGGTCTTCAACGATGACAACCTCCACCGTATCGTCGGCCTGGCTGACGACTGAAGTGATGCACTGTCGAATATACTCGGCCACGTTGTACACTGGAATCACGATTGACAGATATGCCATCAGTGCATCCTAGCAGGTGGAGCTTAACGGTTGCTGTAAGGAGGTGGCGCCTTGGTGTTGAGCGCCAGGTGGCCTGAGGATGGGGGCCTGGGTTTGGGACAGTTTGGGTGAGGATGGGGTGGTCCTCAGTGGAGTTGTCGTTGGTGTGGGGGGTGGTTGAGGCTGGCCGGGTCCTGGACGCGCAAGGGCCCCCTCGTCAATCTCTTGGCCGAGCAAAACGAGAGGGCCCTTCACAATCGGTGCGGAGCACCAACGTTGTTGACTGTAGGGAACGATCGTGTTGCCGTCGAGGCGGCTCTGTGTTCGGGCGGGTTGGTGTGTCCCGGGTGCAGGGGGGTGTTGGGCCCGTGGGGGTCGGCGCGGCCCCGCCCGATCCGTGTCAATGGCGGGCAGGTGACCGTTGAACCGCGCCGGGCTCAATGCCGAGGATGCCTGGTGACACACGTGTTGTTGCCGGCGATGTGTTTGTTGCGTCGCCGTGATGGGGTCGAGCAAATCGGCTCGGCGTTGTTGGCGTTCGGTGATGGTGGGGGTCACCGGTCGATCGCTGACCGGTTGGGGGTTCCTGCGTCGACGGTGCGGGGCTGGTTGCGCCGCTTCAATGCGAAAGCCGCGTTTCTGGCTGGGCAGTTTGTGGCGGTGGCCCGCCGGTTGGACCCGTCGTTGGGCCATATCCGGGGGAGGGGTTCCCCGGCCCGCAAAGTGTTGGAAGCCGTTGGTGTGGCCGCTGCTGCGGCGGTCCGTCGGTTCGGTCCCGGCAACCGTTGGTTCTTCGTCTCGGCTGTTTCCGGCGGGAGGCTGTTGAGCAACACGAACTCCCCCTTTCAGGCGAACAGCTGACCGGCAAACCTGGGCCCACACCAACGAAAGGGCCCTCCCCACATGGAAGACAACCACCGCCGCGACATTGCGTTGTTTCGTTACTCGCTGATCAGAGAGGCTGCTGACCCCGAGCTGTCCCCAACCGAACGCGGGGCGCTGGTCCGCCGTCTGGCGGCCCGTGAACACGTCGGCCCGACAGGCCAGCGGGTGACCGTTGGGCGTTCGACGTTGGATCGTTGGATCCGCCTGTGGCTCGCGGGCGGCTATGACGCTCTGGTGCCCACAGAACGGGCCCGGGCACCTCAGATCCCACCGGTCGTGATCGAAACAGCTGAACGGCTACGCCGTGAGCAACCAGCGCGGACCGCCGCCCACATCGTCGAGCTGCTTGCCGTCGAGGAGATGGTGGTGTCAGCACGCACGTTGCAACGCCATTTCGTTCGGGTCGGGCTGCACCGCAAAGCCCCGACACGTCGGGCGTTCGGCCGGTTCGAAGCTTCAACGATCAACGAGATCTGGACCGGTGACGCGATGCACGGCCGGTTCCTTGTCGCCGGGGCTCACAAGCCGGTCCTGTTCGCGTTTATCGATGACCACTCGAGGCTGATCGTCGGCTGGAAATGGACGTTGACCGAGGACACCCTTCGGGCCGGGAACGCGCTCCGCGAGGGGCTCACCCGAAGGGGTGTCCCGACGGGCTGTTATCTCGATAACGGGTCGCCGTTTGTGTCTGCCCAGTTCGGTCGGGCTCTCGCCAAGATGGGGATCCGATTGTGGCACTCCAAACCCGGTGAACCCGCCGGGAGAGGGAAGATCGAACGGTTCTTTCGCACGGTCCGCGACCAGTTCGAAGTCGAGCTCCTCACCGGTGTTGAGACGATGGCCGAGCTCGAACGGCTCTTCGCTGGCTGGGTTGAACAGCACTACCACCGGCAGATCCATTCCGAAACCGGTCAGACCCCGATCGAACGCTTCGACGCGGCGGCCGCCAACACGCCGCCGGTGTTGCCCTCCGCTGACGCGGTCCGCGAGGCGTTCTTGTGGTCAGAGACCCGCCTCGTCACCAAAACCGCGACGGTGAGCCTTCACTCCAACCGTTACGAAGTCGAGGCCGCGCTGGTTGGCCGGCACGTCGAGTTGGTCTTCAACCCGTTCGACCTCACCCGCATCGACGTGTTCTACGAGGACCGTCCCGTCGGCAAAGCCATCCCACACGTCATCACGCGCCACACCCACCCCGCAGCACGCCCCGAGCCCGAACCGGACCGGCACCACCACGCAGCCTCAGGGATCGACTACCTCGGCATGATCGCCAACAAGACCGACGACCAACTCCACCAACAGATCGGAGGCGAACCCGACATCGACTACCAGGCCCTCATCGAGACCACCGACCCCGACCAAATGCCGGGCCAATACCAAATCCCCACCAACCCCACCACCAACAGCACCGACCCCGACAGCACCACCATCGAAGAGGACAACCGCCCATGAGTATCGACGCGCTCCGCACCCACTACGGGTTCACCCGCATGCCATTCGGGAAGAACATCGCCCCCGGGATGGTCCATCACCACCAAGCCCACGACCAAGCAGTCGCCCGGATCAGCTGGGCCATCAACGAAACAGCGATCGGGGTTGTCACCGGTGAGGTCGGCGCCGGCAAAACCCTCGCGATCCGCACCGCGACCGGCGCCCTTGACCCGTCCCGGCATCGGGTCATCTACCTCCCCAACCCCGCTGTCGGAACCCGAGGGCTCTACTCCGCGATCGTGACAGCGCTCGGGGGGACACCCCGGTTCCACAAATCGGCGCTCATCCCCCAAGCCACCGACGCGCTCGCCGTCGAAACCAACGAACGCAACAAGACCGTTACCGTCATATTTGATGAAGCACATATGTTGCAGAGCGAACAACTCGACGAGATCCGGCTTCTCACCTCAGCGGACATGGACGCCACCTCACCATTCGCGTGCCTCCTCGTTGGCCAGCCCACCCTCCGCCAACGCATGAAACTCGGGGTGTTCGCCGCGCTCGACCAACGCATCTCGCTGCGCTGCGAACTCACCGGCATGACCCCCGACGAAACCGCCAGCTACGTGGCGCACCACACCGCCCTCGCCGGGCGGACCGACACCCTCTTCAGCGCGGACGCCGTCGGGCTGATCCACCAAACCTCCCGGGGGCTGCCCCGCGCGGTCAACAACCTTGCTGTCCAAGCACTCCTCGCCGCCTACGCCGCCAACACCGGCATCGTCGACGAATCCTCCGCACGGCAAGCCGTCAAAGAAACCACCGCCTGACCCTCCAACCGCCCGCCCCAGCCAAACCCCTGGACACCCAACATGAGCACCCACACCCCAAAACCATCCTCACCCAAGACGACCGCTCCATCCTCAACCTGGCCGGCGATCAACAGCCCTCCCTGCTTCAGCGGCTCCTTCAAGCTCTCCCATACGGGAGCCACGAACTCCACCACGTCCGGATTGGATTTTCGGACGCTTGTGCGGGTCGAACTCTTGAGGAATGCGTTTGGTCGGGACAGCACCTCGAAGTGCACCTGGTATTCCTCGAGGGCATGCGTGAAACGAACTCGTACCAGCAGATAGCCGACACCTTCGATGGATGTCCGGTTGAGGAAGTCCACTGCCGCCAGGTGAGCCTGGCTGAAGTCCTCGGCGATCCAAATCGCCAGGCCGTGCTGCTGCTGGGCTAGGTAGGTGATGATCTGCCCGAGGTGCCGATGGTCGGTGGCGCCGTACTGGTTCTCAATGATGACTGCGATCGCGTCTTGGTCACCATCAGTGCCTGAGGCGAGGATGTCGAGGCGCTTCTCTTCTGCAGTCACCTCCTGATCGACGAGCATCAGCTCAGAAAGCCCCACGGCGTTGGCAAGAAGATCGACGTTGTCGGCAAGCCAGTGATGAAGTGGGTGGCCTCACCCGGGAGGACCTCCCATGCGTTGAGCCACTGCATCGACGAAATCTTCGGTCGCGTCATCGGTTGCCTTCCCCAGCCGACAGCTTCCGGCTGATCGTCCTCCAAAGATTCGACAGTAGACGCGTTCGCGGAGTGCGTTGCTGGCTCATTTTGGGACGCTGGCCCGGCATACAGCCCTGCCGCGGGCTGGTTGGGTGTTGTTCCTGGCGGAGCATCAGACCTTTGGAGAGCTGCAGCCGGATCTCGGCCTCGAAGCCTGTGCGTTCTCCCCGCTTCTGAGCATCCGCAGATTCGATGGCGGTCCACGGCATGCCGAGCTCGGCGGGGATTCCTTTGAGCACCTCGAGCGCATCGGCGAGTTCTTGGCGCCGTTCGGCAGGGGACCGTGCGGAGCTCGTCGCGCTCCTCCTGCAACTTCGCCGGGCAGTGCCGGTAAGCGCTCGGCCTGGTCGAGCAGGCACGTCTTGGCATG
>ERZ724523.342-NODE-342-length-27499-cov-3.998688_pt1 | contig 27499 bp, 23 predicted proteins | sample MGYA00376056_ERZ724523 | MGnify/ENA primary metagenome ERZ724523 (study PRJEB28724, sample SAMN07190888) | wastewater metagenome | isolation source: influent of sewage treatment plant in Hong Hong | place: USA: Christiansburg, Virginia | collected 2016-03-01 ... | reverse complement strand
ATAGCTCAACACCAACGGGAGGAACGAGCGCCCGTTGGGCTCTGCGCAGCACCAGCCCCTGATCCGTGGACAGATACGGGGTGAAGCTGGCTTCCGTTTCTTCTGGGCGTAGTCCGGCCTGTCGCAGGATGTCGATTTCTGCGGGAGCTTCCCGATCGCGCAGCAGCCGTAGTCGGTACCGTCCGTCCTTTTGGGATGCGTCGAGCAGAACGACTCCCTCCTGCCGCTGTATCATCTCCACTGCGTGTGCGAGTCGCATGGCGCGATGTCGCTGGGTCACTAGGTTGGCGCGAACAAAGTACCCGCTGGTGAACACGATCGCGGCCAGTACCAGCCACGCTCCTACGTTACGTCGTTCCTCGATTCGTTGATGGACTTGCAAACACGACTCTAGGAAGGGACGAATTTCTTTGAGATCATCCGTGTCCCCGGAGAACGACTTCAACTTGTCGAGCGCGTCCCGATGACATAACTCAAGTGCGTTGCGAAAGATCGCCCGCAGTGACATCGGCGCGGTTCCACGAATGACACCGGCCAGCACGGCATGCGGTCCTCGTTCTAGCCATACCGTCAGATCGCCGATCTCGACGCTATCCAGAGCTGCCTTGCTTTCGACTCGGAAGGAATCGCGTACAAAGTCCTGAATCGCGGTGAGCATGCTCGTCACCATCGAAGCATCCTGGGCATCTTGTCCAAGCGAACCTGCGATGGCATCGGAGATCACGTGCTGCAACAGCAGTCCGCTCTCTGGATGAATCAGGAAGACCTGTTCGACGCGATACACCAAGCTGTGAAGGAGGACGACTTCGCTAAATGGCTTACCGGTGGCAAGGGCTTCAATGCGCCACTTCCATCCACGCAGCGAGAAGGAGTGGTCCAGAGCGTACGACGTCTGTTGTAACAGACGCAGTAGTGCCTCCCTCACGGCTCGCGAGATCGCACTGCCAATGATGGGGAAAATGGCTTCGGTGATGACCTCGGGATTGCGTCGCACCGACAGCTTGAGCGCGCTCTCGATGGTCGGTCCCATCGCTTGTCCGAGCTGTTCCGCTCTGTTGGCCGCGATCGTTACGGCAGCAGGCAGCACCGCTGCGACGCTTTGGGCATCGACGTCGGTATGACGGACCAACTGCCGCTTCAGTTCCTCAATCTCTTCATGCTCCGGCTGGAGGAGCAGCGACCGGAGCTCTTGGTAGTCGCTCGTTGTCGGTCGAAGAGAGTCTGAAGTCGGATGAGTGGTGCTGTCTTTGGGATCTGCCGTCATGTCATCTCGACGGCCGTTGTTACTTCGCGTCAGTGCCGAGTCGCGCTGCTAGCTCGGTCAGGAGTCCCGCGAGTGCGGTGCGGTCGGTCTTGCCCGTTCGAAGCTGTTGCAGATCGCGCTGGACCAGCGTGCTCAGTTCGCTGACGCTTAGCTGCACTTCCTCGCGAAGCTGTTTGCCCTGGGCCAGAACCTGCTGACGCAGCTCCCGGTTGGACTTGCTAAGCTGCTCCTCGATTTGGTGCGTTCGGGCATCGAGTCCGGCACTTAGCTCGTCGAGCGTCTTGTGAATGTCCTTGAGTGAGCTGGCTCGACCCTCGTACTCGCCAGCGAGCCTCTCGCTGAGCGAGTCCAGTTCTTGACGAACATAGCCCTCCAGCGTGTCGCTGTGTCGACGGAAGTCTTCGCGTAGCTCCGCCACCTGCTGGCCAAGCTGTTCTTCCAGACGAGCGAAGCGTGCTTCGTAGTCGCGCATCTGGTTGCCAAACAAAATGGTGCGAATCTTCTCGATGTTGCTGTGCCCTTGACCGTCCACAGCATCGAGGATTTCTTGGCCCTTCGCTGGCTCTACTGGCTTGCTGACCGTGGGGAGCTTCCCCGGGGTCTTCTTGTTCTCGTTGATCGGGATCATTGTAATTTCAAAGAGTAATTCGAATCACATTATTGTCGAGAGGAAAAACGTGCGCCGAGAATGCTGCGCGCCTTCGCCGCCGATGCCTCTAGCGTGCTAACCTTGCGACTTCTACGACAGTCGGCTGATCTGGACTGGCCCGCAGTTCCATGGTTGGAGCGCTCCAAAAGAGCTGCTCTTCGCGACTGTGGGTTACGTACAGCACCGGAATGCTCAGGTCGCCGAGCAAGGTTCGCAGTCGATCGAGCAGATCGTGACGCTGACCGAGATCCACTGCCGAAAGCGGCTCATCAAGCAGCAAGGCCTTCGGTCGCGGCGCCAGGGCTCGTGCGAGTGCCACCCGCTGACGCTGACCGCCCGAAAGCTCGCCCGGTCGGCGCGCAAGCAGGTGGCCGATCTGTAGTTGGTCCGCAAGTTCCGCAATGCGATCCTTACGAAATTGTTTAGAAAAATTAGTAATTCCAAATTCTAAATTTTGTTCGACTGATAGGTATGGAAACAGCATGGGCTGTTGCATCACGTATCCGATGTGGCGCTGCTCCGGAGGTACCACCGTTGATGGCGGTTGCCCACCAGCGCGTCGGAGCAGCGGGGTACCACCGAGCGTGATCTCTCCTTCGTCGGGCCAGCGATGGCCGGCCAGCAGATCGAGCGTCGTGCTTTTTCCCGATCCCGAGGGGCCGACTAGCACCGTGACTCCTGCGGGAAGGGCCAAATCGATGCGCAGGGTGTATTTCCCGTCTGGTGAGGTGCTCAGCGTGGCACACAGAATCGGGCTTGGCTGCGGACCGCTCATTGGCTTTCGGTTCCGGAATCTTGGAGCCTACCGACGACGTACAGCACCAGGAGCGCAATCGACGACAGCGGAATGATCAGCGTCAACGCCGCTTGCTCTTTGCCCGATTGGACCGCGTCATAGACGGCCAGCGCGGCAGTTTGGGTGTAGCCCGGAATGTCCCCAGCGATCATCAGCGTCACGCCGAAGTCACCGAGCGCCCGGGTAAAGGCAAGCATTGTGGCCGCAGCAATCTGTCTTTGCGACAGCGGCACGCCCACGGACCACAGCGCTCGCCATGGACTGTGTCCGAGCGATGCGGCAGCTCGGAAGTAGAGTGGATCGACTTCACGTAGCGCCGCCCGGGTGCTGCGTGCAATGGCCGGGAGCGCCGACACCATGGCGGCCAACACGGCGGCACTGGGCGTGAAGGTCAGTGGCGAGCCGGTTACAATCTCGAACGCACGACCAAGCGGGCTGTGACGCCCGAGCAGGGTCAATAAGTAGTAACCAAGTACCGTCGGTGGCAGCACCAATGGCAGGGACAGCAGCGCGTCGGCTAGCTCCGCCAAGCGAGCGCTGTAGCGCTGGGAACGAGGAGCACGTAGCTGCCCAAAGTAGAAGATCAGACTGGCCAGACAGACTCCCACCGCCAGCGACAGTAACGTCGCCAGTGTCGCAACGACAAACGACAGAGCGAGGGGAGAGCGCAGCATGGCGGCCCGCACTATATCGGCTCACAGGGGATTGTTGAGCAGGAAGTAGAAGCCGTTGTCCGCACCGTCCATGAAGCCATGCGCGTAGCCGAGCTGGAGCATAAACGGCAAGTAGTAGCCGAGTGAGCCGTCGAGCCGCAGCTCTCCGCCAAGCGAAGCCTTGATCTTGTCTTTTCCGATGCTGCCAAAGAACGCGCCACCCACGTCGGAGTAGACCGCGCCATGGAGTCGCCACAGGTAGAAGGGCAGGGCGTCGTAGCCGCGCTCCAGCCAAACGATTGGGAAACGGTATTCCATGTTCAGGACGTGGTACTGGTCACCGTAAGACACCCCGGCGCTGTAGCCTCTCAATCGAGGCTGACCGGGGCGTGCGTTGAGCAGGGCGGCCCGCAGAAAGTCCTCTGCCTCCGGGAACCCACCGACGTAAAAGATGCCGCGCCGTTTGAGATCACCACCGCTGATTCCGCCCTCGTAGCTGAGCATGAGCGTATGGTTGCGGAGGAATCGAGATGGCCACGGAATTCCGAAGTTTCTCGACGCAGCAACCCGCAGGTTGTAGACCAAATACTGTGAGCCCAGGACGGGATGCGCCAGCGAGGCGTTCACATAGATCGAGCCGCCCTGTTCTGGTCCAACGGAAAACAGGTAACGCCGGGTGTCCCCATAGGCAAAGGTCATGCTCAGCGTTGCGTAGCGTCCGACCTCGGGAAGCTGGAGCGAGATGTCGTCGGGGCCGGGGATTGGCACCGGCGTGCGATTGCGCCAATACGTGAAGTTATAGGCAAACCACAGCGTTGCCGAGCGAGCCACATCACGGAGCAAGGGCAGGTCGGTGCTGATTCCGGTCTGCCACGATTCCTCGTCGTAGGTGCGATTTTTGCCGTTGAGCCGCAGTCCATAGCGTGGGTATAAGCTTCGGCTTGCGTTGAGATTCAGCCCGTTCCACAGGCGCTTGTAGCTATATTGCGCAACCACGCCCGTGGCATCGGCACGTGCCGATTGAATCGTCAATCCACCGACGAGCGAGTGAATTCCAACGATATCGCTGGTCTGAAATTGCAGGCCAAAGCTCTGCCCGTACGGACCGGGAGCAGAAATCGGTAACTGGGCGGACAGCAGCGACGCGGGAACCCGAAAAAACGTGCGTGCGGGATTGTACCGCTGGACCGGGAAGGTCTTTTCGCGAGTGAGTTCGGGGTCGCCAACGTTCGAGGGCTCAGGTCGATCGGACGGTGGTGGTGGCGCGAGCGGCGCGTTCAATAGATCAATCGGCACCGTCTCGATGCGATAGCCTTCGGCGACAAAGCCGACCACTGCGGCGGTCTTTCCATCCGGAGACAGGGCGGGCGAAAAGACTCCGTTTAGTACATTCGAAACTTGATAGGTCGTATCGCTCGCCAGGTGATGGGCATACAGGTTGTAGATCCCGGTTCGGTCCGAAACAAAGTACAGCCATTTTCCGTCGGGAGAAAAGCGCGGCTCCAGATCAAGTGCGCGGTCATGGGTGATGAAGCGCAGCTCACCGGAGTGCAGATCCAACGTGACGATGTCGCGGAATCCTCCCTGCTGCCAGTAAGAAAAGGTCAGCAGCTTGCCGTCGGGGGACCAGCTTGGCGTATAGACCTGTGACCACTCTTTCTGCTCAAGCGGAAACGAAACGGGTCGTGCGGCGCGGGCACGCCAGACCTCAGGCACGGCGTGGGCTTTGGGGTGAATGCTCTGAGACTCGTCGCTGTGCTCGGTGCTCGGTAGCTCCATAATCGCCAAGCGCCGAGTGCCGCTGCTGGTTGTCTCGAAGGCTACGCGCTTGCCATCTGGGGAGATCGCGGGATTGTCGACGCGCAGTCCAGAGGTGAGTGCCAGTAGCTCTCGCCGGTCGCGACGATACAGAAACAAATCCTGATACGAAAAAGTGGCGCGAAAGACGTTCAACCGAGCCATCACCGCAAAGCGACCGCTTGGGGCAACCGACAGTCCACCGGCACCGTCGATTTCTAGCTCGCGATAGGTCTTGCCCGTGTGAATGTCATAACGAACCAGCGCCGGGCGACGATAGGGATCCGTCTCTAGCCACAGCAGCGACTTGCCGCCATCTGTGTAGACCGGTCGATCGACGCTCGACTTCCAGTCCGACAGCGGCTGGCCATGCGTCACACCGAGCGGCGACAGCGCCACCTCATCGGCCTGAGTCTGGTAACGCTGCTTGAGATCCTGCGCAAATTCCTCATACAGCGGTCCGTAGGTATGCCCTGTCACTGCTTTGAGCGAGCGGCTCATTCCCCACGGCACCCAGCAGTCCGGAGACCAGCAGCCACCGTACCGCGCCACGACCTGCTTTAACGCATCGTGACCAAAGCGACGCATGATGAAACGTAGAAAGGCCGAGCCATACAGGTACGGCACATTGCCGCGTGGAAACAGTCGCGTCTGATTCGATACCTGGTCGAGCCGCAGAAACTTGCCCTCTAGGACATGGCTGCGCAGGTACATGTCAAACATCGATGAACGGAGTCGCCCGGCACTCGATCGCTCCGTTTCTTCGAGCACCGCGAGTCCTTCGATGAACCAGCGTGGCTGCACCTGATTCGGTGCATAGATGTTGTTGATGCCGAACCCGAGTAGCAGGTTCACCCACTTGGGCAGTCCCGCCGTCGTGTCGAGGTGCAGGATGTGGGTGTACTCATGGACAAACAGCGCATACAACCAGTCATCGAAGTCGTTTAGCTCGGAGCGGTCATCCGGAGCCGTAAGATACAGTCGCACCGTCGGAAACGGCAGTGCTGTCGCGGATCCATTCGAAAAATCGGTATCGTCGGTCAGTACGACTTCAGTCCGGAAGCGCGGCGCGTGACCCATGACCGGAACCAGCACTCGATGGGAAGTCTCGGCGACCTGGGCCAATCGCTGCGCCACCCGACCGAGCGGCTCGTGGTAGCTGATGCGAAAGTGCTCGGTTTCGATCGTGCGCCACAGAAGCTCGGGATCACCGGCGTGGGCCGACTGGATGGCAATGCAGCTCAGCAGCAGCGTCAGCCACAGTCCAAGTAGGAGGCGCACCGCCCGGCACCTCCGATTTGTTTTTGTCACGGGGAGCGATCGCAGCCGATCGAGGCAGGCAGGTATGACCATCGTGATGAGATGGTCATATCAGAGATTGAGAAGCTCCGGTGAGCCGACAACGTGAGTCGACTACTTGGGGGCCTGGCTGGCCATCTCAATCAGGAAGTGCCTGTCTCCCCGAACGGATGCCGCCTTCTCACAGGTGTTCAGCGAGTCGATCTGCGCGTTACAGCTATTCTTGAGGTACTTCACCGTCAGCAACGTGTCGCAGATACTGGTCGACTCTACGCAGGTGATGAGGGCGTTGTAGGCATCAGAGCAGCCGTAGTCAGAGGCGATTTTGCCTTCGTAGATCAGGCTCTGAACGCAGGCATTGAAGTCGGCATCGTTGCCGCCTCGGCACTGACGATCCTTGTCACACAGCGACTTCTCGGTGGCGGAGCAGCCAGCCGCCGTGATGAAAAACAGGGCGAATGCAAGTCCAAGTTTACGCATGGTGTACCTCGTTACAGCTTGGCCTGGGCGCTGGCAGCCTTTTGACAGGATGACACGGCATCGTACTGCGCTTTGCAGCTATTGCTGAGCGAGCCGCTCTGGCAGATGCTCGTAGTGTCCAGACAATCGAGCAGATTGCTCTGCGCGTCACCACACTTGTATGCCTCGGCCACTGCGGAGGCCTGAATGTAGTTATCGACGCAGGCGCTCTTGTCCTTGTCGTTTCCGCCCTCGCAGGTGATCCGCTTGTCGCAGATCGACTTCTCTCGGGCGCTGCAACCCATACTGGTCACGGCGACCAGAGCCAGTGCAGCAAACCATAGGTTGGTTACTTTACTCATAAGCGTTCTCTCTCCTTTCGGTGTTCCTATCTTGGCGCCCCGTATGTGGTTCGGTCAATGTTCCTTCGCATGCCACGCCCCAATCCCTTTGAGAGCACGGAGCATTGCGCCGACCTTGTCTTCATCATGTCGTATGGACTCGGTGGCCTGGGACTACCTACGTGTTCTCTGTGTATCGGGGGATGTGGGCGATGGATAGGGGGCGGATCCGTTGAGCGCAAAACTCAGTGAAATGGTTTTGCAAACTGCGGTACCTTAGTGACGATGGCCAATTCTGGCATCTTACGGCTGGGCAACTATTTGCTCATCGATCGTCTGGGGGAAGGCGGCATGGCCGAGGTCTTCCTGGCCCAGTATTCTGGCGGTGAGCACTCTGTGGGGCCGCAGAGCCAGGTGGTCGTCAAGCGGATCAAGCCGTCGCTGTACAAGAGCACCGAGTTCCCGGTCTTCCGCGAGATGTTCCTAAACGAAGCCAAGCTGGTGCGTTCGCTGCAACATCCCAACTTGGCCAGGATGTACGCGTTGCTCGAAGCCGTCGATGACGATCTCGGCGTGAAGGTGCCATTTATCGTCGGTGAGTACATTCGGGGCGTTCAACTGTGGGAGTTGATGCGACTTGGCACGCAGGGCTTCACCGGCAAAGGTGTCCCGCCCGCCATCGCTGCTTTCATCGCACGGGAGATGGCGCGTGGACTCGGTCACGCGCATGCCCACAAAGATCCAGCCACTGGCAAAGCCCAGCCCATCATCCACCGGGACATTTCTCCAGAGAACATCATGGTGTCTCAGGATGGCTTGGTGAAGGTCATCGACTTTGGGGTGGCCAAGGCGCTTGGTGGATTTGGCCCACAGACCCGTACTGGCATCATCAAGGGCAAGCTTGCGTATATGGCCCCGGAGCAGGTCACCCAAAAGGTCGTTCCAGCGACGGATGTTTTTGGCGCAGGGATCGTGCTCCATGAGCTGCTGACCGGACGGCGGTTGTTCGGTGGATCCAACGAATACTTGGTCGTCAGTCGTGTGCTCAAGGCAGAGATTCCCAGGCCGAGCAGCTTGAACCCTGGGGTGCCCAAAGAGCTCGATGATGTGACGATGAAGGCGCTGAGTCGGGATTTGCGTGGCCGGTTCGCGGATGGCAATGCGATGGCGGACGCGCTGACTGCGGTGCTGGAATCGGTTCCAGCGCTGTCCGGCACGACCCATCACACAATCCGTGACTGGGTGAGGAAGCTAACGTCCGAGGCCAAACAGGTCGCCCAAGGTTGGGAAGAACAAGAGAGTGGTCTTCACGTCGACGTACAGAACGCCTTGGCCCATAGCGTTGCCAAAGGTGAAGACGTGGTCGAGCTGGATCCGAGTGAGCTGCTCGTTGATGGAGGGCTGCTGGATCCGGGGGTCAAAGCGGCGGTGACGATGGGTCTGAGAACGCTGCGGCCCGATATGTTGAAGCAGCAAAACCCTGCGCTGAAGCGGCCCATGTCCACCGACGCGTTGCGACCGCCACCCTTGCCCGGTGCGAGAGCGGCCGCCAATCGGGTGAGCACGGATGCCATACCCAAAGGGCTGATCGCGAAACCCCCTACACCCACAGGGGAAACTCCTCCGGCACCCAGCCAGTCACCGGCACGAAGCCTAATGCCGGTGATTGCCGCAGACCCCGCAGCCTCGACGATCGAGACGGTTCCGACCGCTCAGCCGCCGCCATCTGCGCCGGATGTTGCGCAAGCAGCCGGGTCGACGTTGCCGCAGTTCCTGGCTGCGATCGAACCAAAACTACCACCAATCGTTCGCAACGCGCTCCGGGATGGTCAGGTTGTACGCTTGGCGATCGTGATCAGTGTCTTGGTGCTGGTACTGCTGGTACTTTTGCTCGTCGCAGTGTTCCGTTAAGGAATTCGTAGACGCCGCACGAAGAAAGTCGTCATACTGCGCGATTGTGCTTGGGCGCAGAATCTTTTAAATGATCCGTCTTGCGGTCGGCTTTCTGCTGGTGGCAGTTTGTTCGACGCTGACGCTATTGGTTGCACTTCTTCTTCTGCCGTGGCGACCAGCCCGCGTCAAACTGTGCAACTACTACGGAAAATTCGTTGGACGAGCGATCTTGTGGCTGGCCGGGGCTACTCCGGAGGTCAGGCATCGCGAGCGGATCGAACAATTCCGTCCGGCGATTTACGTATCCAATCACGCATCGACGCTCGATGCCTTTGTCGCAATCTGGGTCTGTCCGATTGGCGGCTGTGGTGTCGCCAAAAAAGAGATCCTACGGATACCGTTTTTTGGTTGGCTATACCTTCTGTCCGGACATCTGACGATTGATCGTGGGGATCGCTCCTCGGCGATTGCCGCGCTGCGTGACACCGCAGACTTCGTCCGCAAAAACGGACTAAGCATCTGGATCTGGCCCGAAGGCACGCGCAGCCGAGACGGACGGCTTCAACCGCTGAAGAAGGGCTTTGCCCATCTGGCGCTTGCGACCAAGCTTCCGATCGTTCCTGTGGTCGTTCATCGCGCCCATGAAAACTGGGCCAAGCACACGTTTATGTTTCAGCCGATCGACCTGAAGATTGACATCCTGCCTGCGATTTCTACGGAATCATGGCAGCCAGAGACCATCGAAGCGCACTTGGCAGAGGTTCACAAAGCGTTTGCCGATCAGTTGGGAGATAGTCAAAAGCCACTGACGGTTCAGGTGGTCAATTCCCAGAGTCCAGCGGCTGTCGCAGGCGAGCAATCCCGAGACGGTTTCAGATAGGGAATCGATAGGGAGTCGATTGGGAATCGATAGGGGGTCGATTGGGAATCGATAGGGGGTCGATTGGGAGTCGATTGGGAATCGACTGGGAATCGATTGGGAGTCAATTGGGGAGTCGATTGGGGTCTCACAAATGGACGCGCAGACTTCTCTTTGGCATGCCAAATGGGGGGGACTCCCCCAGTCAGTGGATGGCGGCGTTTGGCTTGCAGAGGCTTGTGATTACGAAGTGATTCCTTGTGGTATACGTGTCGGCAGTTAGGTTCCCAATACCAACCGGCTTGCTGTAACCAAGGAGTATCGAATGTCTCTCTCGAAGAATCGTCGCCGAAGCCAGCTAACCTTGTCAGCCCTTTTGCTATGCGGAGCTGCCCTTAGTGGCTGTGCCCTCGGAGACTCCACTTCGACTGGAGCAGATGACGGCCTACGCCTCGTGGCGGGCCCGTCCGAATCGCCCAAGTCGCTGGCTGCGCTCGGTTTTGATACGGCCCAGTTGTCGGCCTCGCGGACCCCGCTGTATTTGTCGGGTTCCATGAACGCGTCGGTGTTCGATGGTGCCGGTGCCGTCCGGGTGATGCTCAGTCAGTTGGCTCCCGCCTATCGTTTGGCCGCCGACACCAGCTTCGCGGTGGCATCCGAGCAGTCCGATGACATTGGAAACCGCTATGTGCGGCTTCAGCAGATCCATGCCGGCGTTCCTGTTGTCGATGGTGAAGTGGTCGTGCAGGCCGATAAGAGCGGTGCGATCCTTGCGGTCATCGGGGAACTCAAGCCCGAACTGCGCATTGCGATTCCTGCGGGAGCAACCAATCCCACCACGGGGAGTCAAGCGATCAAGAGCGCTCTTGCCTCGGTGGCGAAGCTTGGCTCGCTCCGCTTCCACGAGGCACCGTCGCTCGCGATCGTTGCTCCAGAATCGGCACCTGACTCTGCGGTGCGGCTGGCGTATCGGGCGCTCGTCGAATACGTCGGCAACGAGGGCATGGCGCTAGAAGATATCTTTGTGTCGGTCCAGACCGGCGAGATCCTGTCGCAGCGCTCGCACATTCATCGCGCACTTACCCGATCGCTGTATACCTTGGGTGGGAACTGCATCGGTACCGCGATGGGCATGCTGCCGGGCACCTCGAAGCGCAAAGAAGGTGATCCAGCATCTGGCGATAGCGGTGTTGACAACGTCTACGGCCAGCAGTCAGACACCTACTACTTCTACAAACACATGTTCGGTCGCGACTCTTACGACGACAAGGGCGCGGGGATGGTAGCGACGGTGAACGTGCAGTTCCCGGCGGGCTTTAGCTGCTCACCGAACAATGCCGCGTGGCTGGGGGCACCGTACTTCCAGATGGCTTACGGCAAGGGCGATGGCAAAGTGCTGCTCGATCTGACGCTTGGCCTCGATGTGACCGCGCACGAAATCACGCACGCCGTAACCAGCACCACCTCGAACTTGACCTACCAGAACGAGTCGGGCGCGCTGAACGAAGCGATGAGCGACATCATGGGCTCCGGCGTCGAGGCGTGGGTGGCATCGGGCGGGACCGATGCGGGCAACCCGGCCATGCTCAAGCATTCGGCGGATACGTGGCTACTCGGCAAGGAAGTGGCAGGACCGATGCTACCGGGGGGGTCGCTCCGCTTTATGGACAACCCGACGAAGGATGGCCAGAGTAAGGACTTCTACTCCGAGCGGATTATGCCCGGCGGTACCGATCGCGGTGGCGTTCACCTCAACAGCGGCATGCCCAACTTGGTTCACGTGCTGCTGACCCAGGGGGGCAAGCATCCTCGTGCCAAGACCACCGTCGAGGTTCCGGCAATTGGGCTTGGCAAGTCGCTCCAAATTTTCTACCTGTCGAACAGCAAGCTCCTGACCGCCAGTGCAACGTTCGAGACGGCTCGCTACGCGACGGCGCAGGCAGCCCGGACGCTCTATGGTCGGTGCGCGCCAGAAGTGATCGCGACAGGTCGTGCGTGGGATGCGATCGGTGTGCCGGGTCTGATCCAGCCGTGCGTGCGTCCGCCGAGCCACTTCTAGCGCCCAGCGCTCCCGCAGCGGACCCGCACATCGGATAGATCCATTCGGCAGCGGGTTCGTTCAGGGACATCGTGGTCGCGATGCTGGCCCAGATCGAGGGGGTCTGGGCGGTTATCGCGGATGTCTCTTCGACAAGGAGCGCTCTCATGCACAAGATCCTGCTCGCTGCGGTCGTTTGTTCGGCGGTTGCCTCTTCCGCGTTTGCCCAGACCCATCCAACCATTGGCGTAGGATCACGATCATCCGTGATCGCTGCTCCAACCCACACCGTTTCCTACAAGGATCGTACGCAGTATGACTTCGACGCAGAAGAGGTCGAAGGTACGGTCGTGCAGCCAGATGTCGACCTGATTACAGGTCGGATGAAGGCACACCATCAGAGCTTAGTCCGGCCCCGAGGTAGCTTTCAGCCCGAGCTTTTGCAGTCCGTCGAGTCCCTCTAATGGCCATGTGCTGCGTCGCTGGCTTGGGCTCTGTGGCCGTTTTTGGACCCTAGGTCATTGGCTGCCCGCTGGCCGTGGTTTGGTGCTTCGCAGGTTCACGCAGGGCACACCGCACACACCGTTTACGCATCACCCCAGTTGGCCTTTTTTTCCATCGCAAGTACGCGCAGAGCCGACGCTTCCAATTGCCCAGATAGCGCAGTAAAATTGCCTTAGTAAAGAATGTCTTGCTCGCATTGGGCATGTAACCTCTCTGCTGCCCCGGCCATAGGCGTATTCACGTACGGTCTGGTGGATCTTCCGCCATCCGTCTGCCTATGTTCGCCGAGCCTCGGTTGGCAGCACTGCTGGAGAGGGTCATGACCCCAGTGGACGGGCCCGCCGCCAGGCTCAAAGAGACGGAGCGCAGCCTACGTTGGCTGGCTGCGGTGATCATTTTTAACGTCGTCCTGTCGACCTCGTTTCAGACAGCGATGTTTCTAACGAATCACCAAAAGCCGGACATTCCGCTGGCGATGCTGTTCGGCAGCTTGCTGACCGCACTGACGACGCTGGGCTTGAACTATTTGCTGCGCAAACGTCCGGCGGCAGGGGCGCTGCGGATCATTTTGCTGGCTCTCGGTGGACTCACTGCCCTGGCGGCGCTGTGGAACTGGAAGCAGACGGCGGCATCGACGTTTGCGCTGTATTTGCTGGTCGAAATCGCAACGACGGTGGGCGTTGCCGCGACGTGGACTTATTTCCAGGCACCGCTGGAGGCCGCGCAGATTCGCTGGCTTTTGCCTCGGCTCGGCGCATGGGGCAGCATTGGTGGCTTGATCGCGGGAACGGTGGTTCCCATCGCGCTCAAGTACCTGAAGATGAGATCCCATTGGCTGATTTGGATCTCGGCGCTGGCGTGGCTGCTGGCGAGTGTACTGGTGCGAATGGACTACGCAGCGCGGGCCCCGGCCAAGCGACGTTCCTCGCTGAACCAGCAGAGTCACCTGCGACAGATATTCACGGTGCCGCTCGTGCGTTGGATGATCCTCGGTACTGCCGGGATCATCTGGACGGGCGCGCTCGTGCAGTACGAGTCGAATGCCGCCATGAAGGATGCGTGGCCGCAAGAGACGATCAACTCCATCACGTCGGTACTTCTCGCGGTCGCCTCGATTGGCGGATTTGCCACCCAAACACTGGTCACGACGCCGGTGCTAGAGCGCTGGGGTGTTGGGCTGGCGCTCGCCATCTTGCCCGCCACGATCGGTGCCTGCATGTGTGTCTATTTCTATGCCACCGTCGGCGTGAACTGGAGCGCGGACCTGTCGGTATGGGTGATCGTCGTGGCGCTGTTCTTGGACAAGACGCTTCGACCGGCGCTGCATCGGCCTGCCGAGTCTTGTCTCGTAGCCGCGCTTTCGCCAAGCATTCGACCGACGCTGCTGCTCGTGCTCGGCGGCATCATGTCGCCGTTTATCAAAGCGGTGGGCGCGCTGATGCTGTTTATTGCCAAGAGCGCATCGATCAATCCGTCGCTGCTCACCGGCATTGCGATCATCCTGGCGGTGTTGGTGACGATGCTGTCGACGCGCTGGGGAACGATCTATGCGCAGACCCTACGCGAGACCCTGGAAGAAGGGAGCGTCGAAGCGCTGGGGTCGACGGAGGCCGCAGAAAACCTGGTGCCGATGATCGATGGTCCTCGGCTCCGCGTGCTCCTCGAAGCGATTGACATGGGCACGCCGCGCTCGCGCGAACTGGCGCTCGATTTGCTTCGAACGCAGCGCTCGAACCTGGTCGCCAAGGCCATGCAGACGCGGCTCAATAACAAGTTCGAGCCAGTACGAATTGCTGCGCTGCGCTGGCTGGCCGATGAACCAGACCAGACGCTTGAGGCCCACTTGAAGCAGCGCTGGCTGGTGCCCGATCTATCGGACAACGAGCGACAAGCGATCTTGGATGCTGCCGGTGCGCTTGGCGCGGTGCTGATTGGCGACGATACGGCGCGCTGGCTGACCGTGCCCAACCTGCCCCTACGCACGGCGGCGTTGGCGGTGCTGTTGCGCTCGAGCGATGTTCGTCATCAAAAGGTAGCTCGGCGTGCTCTGGAGGCGATGCTCAACAGCCAAGCCAATGAAGAGATCTCCGCCGGACTGCGCTTGGTCCACGAGCACAAGGTGGGCGAGTTTCTTCCGGCGGTGCTGGCTCGGCTTGCGGATACCGACCTTGCGGTGCGTCGTGAGGCGCTCAGTTGTTTGCCAGCCTTCGAAGACGAGCGCGCCCGTCGTCCGCTGTGGGCGGCACTGACCGAGCCAACCATGGCCCACGTCGCAGTCCGTGCCTTGACGAGCTGTGGCGAGTCGATCGTGCCCAATATCATTGCGCAGCTCGATTCGCCGGACATTGCGTCGGTGGTTCGTCAGCACCTGCTGCGTGCACTCGGCCTGATCCCCTCCCAGTCCGGCGTGCAGTGCCTGCTTGATCATGTGCGCCACAGCGACCGCAATGCTCAGCTCGAAGCGCTCAAGTCGCTCAATCGTCTGCGTCGCGTGCTCAACCTCCCGCCGCTCAATGCCGAGGTGATTCAGAGCTTCGTGCTGTCGGAGCTGCGCTGGGGCTTGCACATGCTGCGGGCCCGCGAGCTACTCAAGGATCGGGTCCGTCCCAACGGTCTGCTCTATCGAGAGCTTGACGCCCAGATCGACGCCGCCCAGCAGCGGGTGGCCCAGACGCTGGCCCTTTTGTCGCCCAAAGACACGATGGTCCACATCTTTAAGGCCCTGCGCTCGCCCAACTCGCCGCACCGCGACCAAGCGCGAGAGCTGCTGCGGACGCTGTTCAAACCAGGACCGATCGTCAACGCCAGCCTCAAGCTGCTCGATGAGACGCAGATGTGGCAGCCCGAGTTCTTTCATCCGCCGCTGTCGATTAGCTCCGGGCAGACCGCCGAAAGTGCCGTGGAGTGGCTCAAGCTGACCGCCGATCCGTGGGTGATTGCCGCGCTCAAGTACGATCCCGACTGTCCGCGTCAGACCCAAACCTTTCCGCCGATTCCCGAATTGATCGAGCGACATCTCGATGCGGTGCTGTTCTTAAAGGATGTCGGCTTGTTCGAGACGCTGACCAACGCGCAGCTCATCGACGTGGCGGGTCTGGCTGAAAAGGTCGATCTCCCGGCGGGACGCACCCTGTTCAACCAGGGCGATATGCCCGACTACCTGTACTTGATTCGCAAGGGCAAGCTACGCGTCGTCATCGGTGGCAACGAAGTGGCGCGCTTTGGACCGGGTGAGTGCGTCGGAGAGATGGCCGTGCTCGCCAGTACCCAGCGCACCGCAGGCGTCGATACGCTGGAGCCGTGTCAGCTTCTGCGCTGGTCGGAGCGAGACTTCCTCGGGCTCCTCGACGCGTTTCCTGAAATTGGCCGAGCGCTGCTCAAGTCGCTGGTACGACGCCTGGCGCAGACCGGCAAGAGTCGTCAGGCCCCACGAGCGGCGACGATCATCGGCATGGTCTGGGGCAAAGACGGTCCCCAGCCGTCCACGACCAGCAACATTCCGCCCACCGATGGCAGCGGCACCACCCCAGAGGACAAGAACTAGAGCGAGCGATGGCAGTCTCAGTCTCACTCGATATGATCTTGTTTCTCAAAGACGTCTCGCTCTTTGAGTCGCTGTCCAATGCGCAGCTTGCTGAAGTGGCGCGCCTCGCCGAGCGCATCGACATCGCCGCCGATGACGTCAGCAAGCCTTTGTTTTACCAAGGTGAGCCCGCCGACTGTCTGTACCTGATTCGCAAAGGCAAAGTCCGGGTCATCCAAAATGGCCAAGAGATTGCCCGACTCGGACCGGGAGAAACCACCGGTGAAATGGCGGTGCTCGCGGGCATCGAGCGCTCGGCGACCGTCGAGCCCATTGATCCGATGGTGCTGCTCCGTTTTGATGCCGACGACTTTCTGGCGCTGCTCGATACCTATCCCGAAATTCAGCGGGCACTGATGAAGGTGCTCGTCACCCGGCTCAGTCAAAGCAATCGACCCCGTGAGCCCAGTCGACGCGCCGCGACGATGGTGGGGATGGTCTGGGGCAAAGACGGTCCAGCCGCCAAACCGCCTTCGGGGGACTCCAAAAAATAGCGACAAGGGGACAACATGTTTCGTTCTCTCGACAGTGACGTGTGGTTTCTCGATAAGCCTTTCAAGATGATGGGCGTCGAGCTGGGAGGGCGGATGACCATCGTGAAGCTTGGCGATGGTTCGCTTTTGATGGTGTCACCGGTGGCGATGACCTCCGATGATCGCGCCGAGCTGGACCGCATCGGGCCGGTTCGCCACATCGTTGCGCCCAACCTGATGCATCACCTGTACGCTGGGGACGCCAAGACCAGTTATCCAGACGCTAAGCTCTACCTACCGCCGGGACTTGCCGAAAAGCGCAAGGATCTGACCGCCGATGGGGTTCTGTCCGACCAGCCGCCCGCCGCACTTGCTGCCGACTTGGAGCAGCACCTCGTGCAAGGCATGCCCAAGCTCAACGAGGTGGTGTTCTTCCACAAGAAGAGCCGCACCCTGATTCAGACCGACTTGGCGTTTAACCTGATCCAAATGCCGTCGCTGCTCGGTCGCATCCTGTTTACGCTCAACGGGGCGCTCGGCGGCGTGCGGGCGACCAAGGTGCTGCGCAGCCTGATTGTCGACAAAGCCGCCACCCGGCGGTCGATCGAGAAAATCTTGGCATGGGACTTCGACCGCATGATCATCACCCACGGCGACGTGGTGCGGTCCGGTGCCAAAGCGGAGCTACAGGCGGCCTATCAGTTTCTGCTCGGCAAGTCCTAGTGCCCCGCTAGCCGAAACCCACCGCCGCGACGCCCATCCCGTCCCAAGAAAGAAGATTCGTTCCATGTCCGTTCAGACCGTTCCTGTCATCTCGCTCATCCGTGGCGACGGCATTGGCCCCGAGATCAGCGAAGCCGTCCTGCGCATGCTCGATGCCTGTGGTGCCCGTCTCCAGTTCGAGGAAATCCCGGCAGGTGAGGGTGCTCTTGCGACCCATCACGACCCGATGCCCGAGATCACCTTGCAGTCGATCGCCAAGAACAAGGTCGCGCTCAAGGGTCCGCTGTCGACGCCCAAGGGCGGCGGCTTCCGCTCGGTCAACGTCGCGCTCCGTCAGCACTTTGACCTGTACGCGAACCTCCGTCCGGCGATGAGCTTTGCCGGGGTGCCGTCGCGCTACCAGAACGTCGACATCGTCACCGTCCGCGAAAACACCGAGGACATCTACGCCGGCATCGAGCACTTCGTCGGCCCCGGTCGCTCCGCCGCCGAGTCGATTGCGGTCATCACCCGCGTCGGTTCCGAGCGCATCGTCCGCTTCGCCTTCGAGTACGCCCGCAAGCACAACCGCAAAAAGGTCTCGATCATCCACAAGGCCAACATCCTCAAGATGTCGAACGGCCTGTTCCTGGAAGTCGCCAAGCAAGTCGCCAGCGAGTACCCCGACATTCCCCACGAAGACGTGATCGTCGATGCGGCGTGCATGAAGCTGGTGCTGTTTCCCGAGCGCTTCGACGTGATCGTGACGATGAACCTGTTTGGCGACATCATGTCGGACCTGATCGCGGGACTGGTCGGCGGCCTGGGCGTGTCACCGGGCGCGAACCTCGGCGAAAAGGCGGCGATCTTCGAGGCGGTCCACGGCTCAGCCCCGGACATCGCCGGGCAGGGCATTGCCAACCCGACGGCGCTCGCGCTGGCGGCAGAGATGATGCTTCACCACCTGGGACAACCCGAGGCGGCGGCACGACTGCGGCGCGGCATCCTGACCTGCTTGGCCGATGGAAAGCTGCGGACCAAGGATCTCGGTGGCCAGGCCAACACCAAGACCTTCACGGACGGGGTCTGCACCGCCATCGGCCATAACGGCTAGGAGGTTCTCTCGATGCTCAGGCTCCACGTTCTCGGGGTCGGCGATGCGTTTACCGAGCTGCATCACAACGCCTGCCTGTGCATCGAGGAGCCGAGCTCCGGGCTTCGGCTGCTCATCGACTGTCCGCCCGCGCTGCCGCGAGTGCTCGCCGATCACCGTCAGCGCAGCGGCTCGGATCTGTCGGTCTGGAATCTCGACCACCTGCTGCTCACCCACCTACACGGCGACCACTGCGGCGGGCTCGAAGCGTTTCTGTTTATGCGGCGCTTTTTGGTCCGTCGCAAGCCGGTGCTGTACGGCGCCAAGTCGGTGCTCGATCCGTTATGGGCGACGCGGCTGCGCGGCGGTATGGCTCACCTGACGGCTTGTGTTCCGTCGTGGTCGCTGTCCGAGATCGAGCAGCATCTGCACGCGCCGAGCTATCTCGATCCGGCGACCGATGAGCCCGCGCAACAAAAGCTGGCCGAGCAGCCCCCGGAAGCCGCCGAGCTACAGCTATCCGACTATGTGGATCGCGTCGATCTCCAGCCGGTCACCCACATCGGCCCGCTCACCATCGAGCGCCGCTTCACCCATCACCACATCCCCACCACCGCGATTCGCGTCTCGCTCACCGGACAGAAGCGGCCCCTGTTTGCCTACAGCGCCGACACCGCCTTTGACCCCGACCTGATTGCCTGGCTCCACGAAGCCGCACTGATCGTCCACGAGACAAACTTCGGCATCCACACCCCGCTTGCCTCCCTCCTCCAGCTCCCCGAGGAGATCCGCAGCAAGCTCCGACTCATCCACTACCCCGATATGCTCGATCCAAACACCGCCCCCCTCGAATGTCTGAGGGAAGGAACGATTCTGGATCTGGGGTGAGCGTGCTATTTCCACGCTGAAACTTTGCAAAGTGGTGCACAAGTCAGGTTTGGACGGGACTTTGACTTTCCCAAGTGGTGCGCAAACGCGAGTTGGCAGGACTTTGACTTTTCCAAGTGGTGCGCAGGCGGACTTGTGCAGGACTTTGACTTTTCCAAATGGTGCGCAGGCGGATTTGTGCAGGACTTTGTCTTGACCAAGTGGTGCGCAGGCGGGCTTGTGCAGGACTTTGACTTCCCCAAGTGCCGCCAAACCCGGCTTGCGCACCACTTTGCGAAGTTGCAGTCCCAATTGACCGGCCTGTGGCAAGGGCTGAACAAAAAAAATTCCCGTCGACCACAACTGGGCTTTGGTGGCACAGGGGAAAGAGGACGTGCTAATCGGGCTGCATGCCAAATATCCTTTCCGAAGAACGTAGTACGCAAGAGATCGTGCGCGATGCGCGGTACCACCATGCGGCCTTGCTCGCCGATCCGGACACGCAGCATCTGGCCCCAGCAGTGAAGCAGCGGATCGATGCGCTGCTCAAAGCCCAGGCGCAGTCCGATGCAGCGGATGCCTTGCGTCAGGAAAAACAAGCGCTGCGCAACCGTGCCGAATACGTCCACGATGATGCCCAGCGAGCGTGTGAGCTGGAGATTTTCGCGTTGGTTCGCAAGGATCGCTCGCTGCCTGCCTACAGCAACGTCTATCGCATCGGCTTTTCGGGTCTGATTGCGCTGGCGGGGGCCGAGCAAGAGCGCGAGGTCGTGAAGATGTGCGAGTCGCTCGCCTCCGAACATCCCGAGCTGGCCAAGAAGTACAGCAAGAACCTGCTCAAGCTGGCGGCGGAAGCCACGGCGGCGGAAAAAGCGCTGCTGCAAGCCGACACCGATGCCACCCATGCCTTTGCCGGAGAAGTCCGGGGGCGTGTCGCACTGAACGAGCAGCTCCGCCGCAATGAGGGCGCGCTCATCTCGCTGTTCCCGACCGACAAGGCCCGCGTCCGCCTGTACTACCGCACCCGCCGCCGCAGCAAAAAGGACGGCGCGCCGACCCCATAGCGCACAACCGGGGGCAGACCCACCGCCCCCTTCACCTGGAGCAAACCCATGGCCACGGCCCGGCCCGATGGGTTATCGTGCCCCACACCATGATCACCAAGGTCAGCTTTCGCAGCTTCAAGTCCCTGCGCGAAGTCGATATCGACTTCACGTCGCGCCTCACGGTCTTGGTAGGCCCCAATGCCTCCGGCAAAACCAGCGTCCTTCAGGGCATTTCGCTGATTGCTGGTGAGTTCGATGCAAATGGTTGGAAAGTTATTCAGTCCAGCCTGGTGTCACGATTACCCAATGCAGGAAGTGAAATGAACATTGATGTCCAATTTGTGCTTCGGGGCAAGCGCGGGCAAATCAGTACGGTCTCTGAGAGAATGCAAACGTTAAGGTTGAGACGTCATTATTTGAAAATCCATTCCTCAAAAGCTGACGATCGGGACTTCCCTTTAGCTCGGATCGGGACAGAGTCTGCTGTAATGAGGTTTGACGCGACGGCGCTCGCCAAGTCTTCATCTGTGGAGGGGGCTTTCCCCGACGCAACGCCAGAACTAGCTGCGGACGGTTTTGGCCTGGCTTCGGTGCTGGCGCATATCGCGACCTCTGATCCGTCTCGCTTTTCGATGATTTTGGAGTCGCTTCGTAAGGTCATTCCGCTATCCAAACAAGTGCGCTTACTTCCGACAGAAGTGGACACCATCGTGCAGACTTCTGATCCGAGTGGTGATTTGTACTCGGAGCCACGGCGGATAAGAGGAAGCAGGCTCGCGTTTGACTTTGTCGGTGCCCAGAAGGTTCCGGCGGATCAGGTGAGTGAGGGGACTCTATTGGTGCTCGGGTGGCTGACGGCGGTGATGGCGTATGAGGGGCGCTGGTTGTTTCTGCTCGATGATATCGATCGGGGGCTTCACCCCAAGGCCCAGCGCGAGCTGGTCGGTATCTTGCGCAAGCTGCTTGAACAGAACCCGAACTATCAGATCATTGCGACCACGCACTCGCCGTATTTGCTGGATCTACTTGCACCTGAAGAAGTGCGGATCGTGACCGCTGCCGAGGACGGAGCGACGCTGTGTGGGACGCTGATGGAGCATCCCGAGTTTGAGCGCTGGAAAGATCTGATGCTGCCGGGCGAGATGTGGAGCACGGTCGGTGAGGAGTGGCTGCGGGAGCGAAGGACCAAGCGCCATGACGTCGCGCAGTGAGCCGCTGCGCATTGCGGTGGTCTGTGAGGCCCCGGCGGATCACGAGATTGCTACGCACCTGGCCGATCGGCTGCTGCTGGATCGGCTGCCGTGGCTGCACGATGTCTCGCTCGATCACGTTCGGCGCTGGCAAGGCTTGCTGGCGCACGAGCCGTTTCTGCCTTGGGACCAAGTGACTCGGCTCGCCCGTGAGCAGGGGCTGCGAGTGATGGGAAAGTTCGGGGCGGAGTCCGGTGCCATGGATGCGGCGAGCGCTCGACGGGCCTTGCTTCTGTTTGCGACGCTTCCGGTGGCGCTGCGGCCCGATGCAGTGATGCTGATCCGCGATACTGATGGTCGCGAGGAGCGCTGTGTCGGTCTTCAGCAGGCCCGGACTGATCCAGACCGGCAGTGGCCGTTTCCGATCGTCATTGGGGCCGAGCACTGCAAGCGCGAGAGCTGGATCTTGGCGGGCTTTCAGCCCAGCGATCAAACAGAACAGCAACGACTGCTCGATCTACGCCAACATCTGGGTTTCCACCCCTGCGAAAGACCGGAACAGCTTACGGCGTCAGATGATGCGGAGTCGTCCAAGCGGAGTGCCAAGAAGGTTCTGGCTGCGCTGACCGGGAATGATCCCGTGCGTGATCATCCGTGTTATCGCGAAACACCACTCGATCTGTTGCGACAGCGTGGTCAGCGCTGCGGCTTATCGAACTTCTTGGCCTATGTCGAAAAGAGGATCGTGCCGCTGGTATAGAGTCAGCACTTACGGCGAGTTCATCCCCATTAGCGCTTGGCAGGCGGCGATGAGGGTGGACTTGGATTTGGCCAGGCTGGTTTTGGGGTCTTGGGGGTTGTCGAAGGAGATGGTGCAGCCAGCGGCGTTGTGGTGACCGCCACCTCCGAACTGAGCGCAGAGCTTGGCGACGTTGTAGCTGCCTCTGCCGCGTAGGCTGACGTAGATGCGGTCATCGCTGACGGTGATCTGGCCGCCGATCTCGACGCCTTTGAGGGCGCGGGCGTAGTTTACGGGCTTGCCAATGTCGTCCATGGTCGCCCCGGCATCGCGCAGCATCTGATCGGTCAGGGTCAGCAGCGCGAGCTTGCCATCGCAGTGTCGCTCTAGGGATGGCAGCACCCGGGTCAGCAGGCGCAGGCTCGCTTCGGAGAGCTGCTCATCGAGCTGTTGCGCCACGTTCCAGGTGCTCACGCCGCTGTGCATCGCGGCCATCGCGAGCCGGAACACTTCCTGATTGGTGCCGGGGTAGCGAAACCAGCCGGTGTCTTCCACCAAGGACACAAACAGCGCGGTTGATAGCGGTTCGGGCAGCGCATCCTCACGGACTCCGAGCGCGGACAGAAGCCGCATCGCGATGACCCCGGCAGAGCCCGCCCCGGCATCGCGCAGCACGATGTCACCCAGCTCGGACACCACGGCATGATGATCGAGGACGAGCAGAGGGCCGGTGATCGGTGGTTCGGGAAAGTGATCGCCGAGCAGATGGCGCGCTCCGCAGTCATGAATCAGCGTCGCGTCAAAGCGCAGCCCGGCAGGAATCTTGCGCCGAACCTCGTTTGCTCCGGGCAGAAAGCGCAGCCGCTGCGGAACCGGGTCGGGGTTGTACAGAAAGACCTCTTTGCCGAGCAGCCGCAGTCCATGGGCACTGACCAGCATCGAGCCGAGCGCATCCCCATCCAGTCGCGAGTGCGCACCGAGTAAGAAGCGCGTACCAGTCCGAATGATCTCTACTGCTCGCGCCAACTGCTCCGCAAATACCATGTCGGCATGAGTAGCCGATGTTAGGTGCGTTTGTCTCGGCTGAGCACGTCATCGCGAACCGATTCGCACAGCGCACGGACCTGCTGGATTTGCGTTTGTCCGACGCCAAACTCTGCGAGCGTGGCCGCCAAGTGTTCGATCACCACATCCACATGCAGGTCGCCGAGCCCCTTGCTCAGCATCGGTGCGTGCGCGGTCCGCATATCGCGACCGGTGTAGTGATTTGGGCCACCCGTCACCATGGTGATGAAGGCCCCTTGCTTGGCCATCTGACGGTCCATGTCGATTCCATCAAAGAAACGCGACACCCGATCATCGGACAGCATCTTACGGTAGAAGCTCTCGACAACGGCCTCGATGGCAGGCGCGCCGCCGAGTTGTTCATACAGGCTCTGCATACTCTCCCCCTTTGTTTGTTGCGAGTGTACCAAAAACATGCGCAAAAAAGGCCAAATATTGGCTACCATGTTCCGTACGAGCCAGATTCACAACCTCATGACTTCTTGCCGAATGGAGCAACGAGCGGTATGAAGAGGTTTCGCGCAAAAGTTACGTTACGTGAGCTTTCCGTGCTACACAAGACAGACAAATCAGGGACAAACCAGGCGGTGGTGGCCGTTATCTGGACCAAGGCATGAGCGATGCAGTTAACCCAATTCACTGATTACTCGCTGCGCATACTCCTCTATTTGGCTCATCATCCGCCCCAGGATGGGGAGCGCCTCCCAGCGGTGCTCGATATCAGTCGAGCGTACGGAATCTCGACGAACCACCTGAGCAAAGTCGCTCGGCTGCTCGTTCAAAACGGGTTCGTCAAAGCGACTCGTGGTCGCAATGGTGGCTTGCAACTGGCGAAGACCCCGGAAGAGATCAACCTCGGGGAAGTGGTGCGCAAGAGTGAGCCGCACTTCGATCTCGTCGAATGCTTTGATTCCCGCACCAACACCTGCCCGATCGCCAGTGCTTGTGCGCTCAAGAACGTACTGGCCGACGCGAAGCGGAATTTTATGGCGACGTTGGAAAAACAGACGCTCGCCGATGTTGTCGGGACTCGCGTGAAGCTGGTGCAGCTCTGGCGCGCCAAGCCGAGTCGCTAAGACAAAACCAAACGACCGGCAGTCGGCTTTTGCTCCGATTTGGTCTTGGTCTTCCGTCGCTACTGCCTTCATTCCATCCGAACAGGACTTGCACGAGTAAGGGGTCCAGACTAATACCAAAGCCGCTTACTTCTTGGCTTTGTGGAGCTTGCTCGTGCGTAATTGCTTACCGCCTGTGCCTTCGGATCTCTTAGATCGTCGGGCGACCGAGTCGGTTGTCCGTCATCGTCTCCGGTCCCTGTCCCTCTATTTGCGTTCCCGCCATCGCTGCGTGCTGAGCCTGGCTGCGTTGCTCGCGCTGCTGTGGGGGTCTGCAAGCGCTCTGGCGCAGAGCCAACCCGGAAAGCCACCGAGCGAAGAAGAGCTGCAAGCGTCGCTCGAGATGGCGCGCAGCACCGTGGGCGATCACAGTGCTTCTAGCAAAAGCGGCGCTCGCAAGTTCGATCTGCAAGCGCTGTGGTCGATGGCCCAGGGTCGTTTTCCTGGCATCATCGCGGCGCGGCAGACAGTCGATTCGGCCCGGCATGCGCGCAATGAGCAGATTTTTCTGCGGCTGCCCTCCGCAGACTTTTCCGGCTTTCTGTCGTGGTCGCCCAACGTCAAGTGCAAGGACACCGGGGAGATTGGGGCCGATGGCAAGCCGCTGGCGCTCGGCGGTCCCGACCACTGCGTCGAAACCAACATCGCCCAGACCCTGAACACCTCGACGATTCAGAACTACCTGCCGTTCTACGGCGCACTGGTCCAGCTCAACCTTCGGATCACGCAGCCGCTGTATACCTTCGGCAAGCTGACGGCGGCCTGGGACTTGGGGCAGACCGGGCTCGATATCGCGTCGGCGCAGTCGGACGGCGTGCGGCTCGACCATCAGTTGAACCTGCTGCGGGCCTACTTTGGACTCAAGTCGGCCCGGGCGGCGCTTGATACCGTGAAAGAGGGCCACGAGCAGGTCACCAAGTGGGTCAAGCAGATGGACATCGATCTAGAGGCGGGGAAGGGGTCGGCCTCTGAGATCGACTTGATGCGACTCAAGGTCGCGGAGTCTCAGATCGAGCTGATCTTGATCGATCTGGAGCGCACGATTGGCTCGACGCTGGCGGCGCTACGCTACTTGGTCCAAGACAACACCGTCGACGTGGATGAAGATGACCTGGCGCTTTGGAACGAGGAAAATCACCCGCTCGACTACTACTTGGAAGCGGCGCTGCGCAGCCGGCCCGAGCTGAGAGTGCTGCGAGCGACGGGTCAAGGGGCCCAGTTATACAAAAAGCTTCGCATTGCCGAGCTGTTGCCAAACTTCGGACTGATCGTGAACTTTGGTTATGGCTATGCAGGCGGTGTTCAAGATCCGAACCATGGCTTTATGAGCCGCCTAAACTACCTGGGGGCAGGGGTGGGGCTTGGCATGAACTGGTCGCTCGATGTGGGGCCCCGGATTGCACGGCTACAGCGAGCGATTTCCGACGTCAACGTCTTTGAAAGTCGGAAGCGTGAGCTGCTGGGTGGTGGGGCACTGGAAATTGAGCGCGCCTACAACGATGTTCGGGAGGCCAAGCGACGTCTAAAGACGGCGGAGGTGGCGGAACGCAGGGCTCGCGGCTGGCTCCAAGGCATCAAGCAATCAATCGACGTCGGCACTGCGGAGGGGCGTGATATGAACGATGCGCTTCGTACGTACTTTGAGCAGCACATTGCCGTACTTCGCGCCATCAACGACACCAACGTGGCGTGCGGTGCCCTTCGTCGCGTATCGGGACTAGAGGTCATTCCCAAATGAGCAAGCAAAGAACTGTCATCGTGGGCTCGGTGTTGTCGCTGGCCCTGGGGGTTTCAGTGCCAGTGTGTTTGGTGGCGCTCGATCTGCGTGTGGCGGCAGCAGCCACACCAGCGGCTGCGAGCCCCAAGGCCACACTACAGCGGCTCAACGGCTCGTGCGAAAGGCTGCTGCGAACCAAGACCGAGCCGGGCTCTGCCGAGGAAAAGCGGGTCAAGGACGAGATCAAGCTGCGCGCCTCCGAGCTGCTCGACTACACCGAGCTGTGCAAGCGGGCCCTTGGCGAGCACTGGGACAAGATGGGTGAAGCGAAGCGAACCGAGTTTGTTTCGACGCTCAAAGAGCTGATCGAACGGAACTACATTCGCCAACTTCGGACGAACCTCGACTACGAGGTCACCTATGGCGATGAGAGCCAGGACGCCGCAGAGGCCAAGGTCGCGACCAATCTCAAGCTGGCCACGAAGGGCAAGACCACCCAAGTCCAGATCGACTACCGGATGATCAAGAAGCCGGATGGCCGATGGATGGTCTACGACGTCATCACCGATGAGCTGTCGCTGGTGCGCAACTACCGGACGCAGTTTCAGCGGATCATCGGGGGCAATAACTATGACGGTTTGCTCTCCCGCATGAAGAACAAGCTAAACGAGGAGCAGAGCAAGGACGGCACCGCGCCGGCCGCTGCACCAGCCGCTGCGCCAGCTCCCGCTGCGCCAGCTCCCGCTCCGGCGACCGACAAGAAGGTTGCTCCAGCGGCACCGGCGGTCAAGACTCCGGCCAAGCCCCCCGCGACACCCAGCGCTGCACCAGCCAAGCCTGTCCCCGCAGGTAAGTAGGCTGGGTACCACCAATCGAGAAAGGACTGCTGCGATGGCTGAAGTGATTCCGTTTCGAGGCCTGGTGTACCGACCAACTGCTGCACTGGGTCAGGAGAGTCGTGATGCCTCGTCGCTCCTCGCTCCTCCCTATGATGTCATTGGCGAAGCGGAGCGCCGGAGCTTAGCCGGACAGTCGGCATTCAACAGCGTTCACCTGATTCTGCCGCAGCCACCAGTCGGGGCGGAAGGCGATGCTCGTTATGCCGTGGCCGGTGCGACGCTGTTGGCCTGGCAGCGCGGTCAGGTGGTGACTCGCGATGAGCAGCCAGCCTTTTATCGCTACCATCAGGTCTTCTCGCCGCCGGGTGAACCGAGTGCGGCCAAGGTGGTTCGGCGCGGCTTCATCGCCCGAATCCGCCTGCATCGCTTTGCGGAGGGGGTGATCCTGCCCCACGAGCGAACGCTGTCTGGTCCGAAGGTTGACCGACTGAAGCTCAAGCGGGGCACGCGGACCCACC
>ERZ724523.339-NODE-339-length-27629-cov-8.646080_pt1 | contig 27629 bp, 23 predicted proteins | sample MGYA00376056_ERZ724523 | MGnify/ENA primary metagenome ERZ724523 (study PRJEB28724, sample SAMN07190888) | wastewater metagenome | isolation source: influent of sewage treatment plant in Hong Hong | place: USA: Christiansburg, Virginia | collected 2016-03-01 ... | reverse complement strand
TTCTGAGCAAATAAAAGACCCATTACAGTGGGTCTTTTATTTTGGGAGATTTATTTCCCTTCTTACAGTATGAGGCCTCCGAAGAGGTCAATACAAGTATAGCAGATGATGAGAGAAATGCAAATATTTTGAAATATCCGACTCCGCGATGACTGTGTCGCTCCCTGGACTTCCTTCGGTCGCACCAATACATCCACCCCGGCTTCGCCACCCCTCAAGAGGGGAATGATACAAACTCCCCCTACTCGTACCTCGCTTCCCCCTCAACGAGGGGGATACTAAGACATCTCCCAAATTTTTTTTATCTCTCTTTGTTCTGGTTCCAACTCGTTGAGGGCAAGCCTCAGCAGTTCAGGGAGCAACACAGAGGTTGCGAGTCGGGGGCTAGGGGGAATGTCGCAATCAAAACAACAAAAAACTCCCACCCGTGAGGGAAGGAGTATTTTTGTATCTAACGATCAGACTAGTAAGTACCAGCAGAGCGAGAGAATGAAGTAGAAGCTGGAAGACCAGTTCCCTTGTATGTAGCAATGCTTGAAATTGGAGTAACACCAGAGAATGTATTCTTCACTTTGTCAGTATAAGAAATATCATTAACTGATACGTTAATAGTGTTATTATCACCAGTAACAGTACCGTCAAAGTCAGCAAGAATTGTAACAGTTTGACCTGCTGCAATTTCTACAGTAGTTGCAAGAGAACTAACTGAAATTGCAGTACCTGACGTTGCGCTTGCACCAGTAGCAGAGATACGCTCAGATTCAGAAGCTGTATCACCCTTATAGAGAGTAACAGTTCCAGTCGAAGACTTAACAACCATATTGTTGAGAAGTACAGTATCTTTACCATTGTTAGTAACAGTGAATTTCACCTTACCTGCACCAGCATCAGAAACGCTATTAGCAGCAACAACAAGCTTACCAGAAGTGATAAGATCAGCCTTAGACATAGCTAATGAAGTAGTTACATTAAGCTCAGACACATCCTCAAGAGTTTGAGTAGAACCTTCAGCAACGATAGTCTTATCAGCAGCAGTATTCACGTCTACATCAGTAGTAGAAGAAGAACCAAGACCAACTACGAGCTTGAGACCTGAATCAGAAACTTCTGAGAGTTGGCTTACAGCCGCCTTAACAGTGAGAATCATTTCAGTATCACGAGCAACCATAGCTTCAGTAACTGAACTGAATTTTACAAATGCACCAGACCCTTCTGTAAGAACCGTACCAGTAGCGAGAACTTTACCAGTTGAATCAGTAAGTTGGATCTCATTAACGAGACGAGCAACTTGAGCTGCAATAGTAGGAGTCATCACTACACCGTCTTGAGCAAGAGAAAGATAGAGCTCCTTGATAGAGAGATCATCATTTGTCGCACGAACACGGATCTTAGCAAGATCAACGAGACCATTGTAAGCTACAACGATTTCTGAAGCGTCTTCAGAAGCGAATGCAATATCGAGTTTTGGAGCCTTAACAGTCAATCCATAACTTGTAACAGTTTTATTTGAAACAGTAACTTGGTTACCATTTGTATCACTAACGCTTGAATCAGGAGTTGTACGAGCAACCTTGAATGTTTCATTTTCAGCAAATCGAGGAAGAGCTGCTGTCTTGAGTTCAAGAGTTGCAGACTTGTTCTTTTCTACCTTAAATGTAGAAGAAGAGAAATCGAGAGCAACAGTAGCAGTATCAGCATCTACAACAGTGAAGCTTGTTGCATTCTTAGAAGCAACCTCAGTACCATTGATGTAGAGAGCTACCGTAAGATCCTTAAGTTTATCGCGAGTACCAGAGTTAGTAAGATCAAGAGTAGCGAGGTATGACTCACCAGTAACAGTAATATCAGAAACATTATTGTTGTTGAGAGTATACTTGAGGAGAGAAAGATTCTTTGCACCACCTACTACATCAGCTGCCGCTGCAGAGTTGTTAGAGATAGATACAGTAGAAGATTTTACAGTATTCTTGATACCAGTAAGACGTCCACTTGCATCAGTTACTTTACGATCTGAAGAAGTATAGCGAATATCGTTAAATGCTGCAGTAAGAGATACATCTTTGAGTTGGAACACAAGAGTACCAGCATCAGCACGAACATCAGCAGTAATAGTGAAGTCAGATACACCAGTATCTACAACGAATGTATTGTTGATAGTATAAGTAGGATCAAGACTTCCAGAAGAAGTTGTCTTAAAGCTTGCTCCATCAACACTAATTGATTGACCACCAATATTTACACGAACTTGTGAAAGCTTTGCAACTTCAGCATTATTCAAATTGTTGAATGAAAGCTTAAGATCACGAAGTTTTGCACCTTCCTTTGCAGTGAGAGTACCACGAGCAAGAACAATATCGTTCTGACCAGCAGAAACATCTACGTTTGCAGTATTACCCTTGTCAGTAAGAGAAAGACTTCCTGCTTCAACAGTAATGTTGTAAAGAAAGTTTTCATTTACACTTGCAGTACTAAGAGTAGTAGCTGTTCTGTATCCTGAAGCAACTTCCTCAGCAATTACATTCTCATCTCGACCATCAAATGTAAATTTAAGAGACTCAGAAGTCTTCTCAATTGCGAGGATATCACCCTTAAGTTGGTAATTTCGAGATGAAGATGTGTAAGCAATAGTGTCATTCAATACGAATGTAACATTACGACCATCAACAATTACATCAGAAGAAACCTTAGCACCAGTAACTTTAGAATAAACACCAAGATTAGCAAGGTACTTAACATCAAGATCACCTTCGTTGTAGAAAGTAATATTCTTAAGAAGAACATCACGGCTACCAGATGTGATAACATTGAATTCACCAAGAATTACATCCTTCTCACCAGCCTTTACTGTCTTAGTTGTATTACCACCAACTGACTTAAATGTAAGTGAAGCAGCGGAATAATCAGTTGTAACAACAGTATTTGATACGAGAGGGAATGTAGCAGTAAGAGTAGATGCAGTAGATACAACATCCTTAGCGGCTACAACCGCAAAGTTGTGTTGAGCACCAGATACACCAGGAGATCGAAGCTTAACGATAAGATCGAGAGTTCCAGTTGTACCAGCCATAATCTTCCAAGCTGGAGTGAATGAAAGAGTAACAGTTTCATCAGAGTTTACAGAAGCTTGTGTAGTAACACGCTTACCTTTGTACTCGAACCAAACTGAATCAATTCCATCACGCTGACCAAGACCACCACGCTTCATCTTGATCGACTTGAGAGTCACATCAGAAGATGCAGCAGCAAATGAATATTTACCAGCCTTGATAGTACCAACCTTTGGAACATATTGCATGCCCATAGCATCGTTGCTGATAGTGAGACCACCAGCAGTAACAACACCTGTAGATGTAGTACCAGTTGAAGTTGTAGGAGGAGTAGTTCCAGTTCCGCTTGTAGGAGGAGTAGTAGGTTCTACCGAATCCATAACAACAGAAGCTATCTTAAATGCTTCACCACGAGTAGCGTTAGCATTAGGGCGGAAATACTCACCATCCTTGATCGCACCGATCTCAACACCAGCGTTGATATAACCAGCAAGATCACCAATAGTAGCAGTATCCTTAAAATTTGCAGCAGTATCAGAAGGCTCAACACCGTTTGCAGCGAGGAGCATCTTAACGAGCTCAGCACGAGTTACTTTGTCAGTAGGACGGAATTTGTCAGCGTTAGCATTGACAAAACCTTCTGCTGCCGCAGTTTCGATAGCTGAACAAAGATCACCGAGTGAAGTACCAACATCAGAGAATACATCTCCAACACAGTCGTACATTTCAACACCACTGAGCTTGACTGCAATTTTTGCAACCTCAGCACGAGTGATAGTATCACCGAGACGGTAGTTTGCTTCAGTCGTAGAGTTGATAACTCCAGACTTTGCAAGCATATCCGCATAAGCGAGGAACTCACTTGCAGCACTAACAGATGCAGTAGCACCCATTGCAGATGCCGCAATAGCAAGAACACTCACTGTGGAAGTAACTTTTTTGAGAAGATTACCCATAAAATGAGAACAGAAAAAAAATAAAACACCTTTATCGAGAAGCTAGGCTTGTTGAAAAGCAAGTCCAAGAAGATAAAGTGCCGATTTGAACTTCGGCGAAGTTAAAGCTTTAACCTCTGTTTTGTTTTGTTACAAACAAAGCAAGAGGATACAGGCTTGGTATATAAAATATTGTCATCCTCGCGGAGGCGGGGATCTACCATCCATTCACAAGATTCCCGTCTACACGGGAATGACAAACAAAGGTACGGTTCACTATTTTTATAAACAAAACATATATCCTCTCGCTTCGCCGTATCAATAGAAACAGTGGGCAAAAGCAAAAGAAGTACAAAAAGTACCAAAAATCGAAATTTTCGTCGATGTTAAAGAACTAATTCTGTGGCTTCTCTTGCCTCAAAATGCCCCGCTATTATATCTAAAGCGCCTTATCGTCAAATAAATTGTGTACGTCTTCACCAGATGTTCACACATTATCACCAGATTGGAGCCCTGTTTTGGCTAATAGATGCTCTTTCTCTGACTTTGTAAGTGGTCGAAGTTCTCATTCTTGCAGAGTGCCAAGATTAATGTGTTCTATACGAATTCGCTTAAGTTTCTTGACTTGTTTGCCAAGTGTCTCAACCATACGTCGAATTTGTCGATTCTTCCCCTCCTTGAGGATGATGCGGAACTTTCCTGATGCGACGCGCTCGACAATACACGACCTCGTCACAACGTCTCCAAGATCGACACCACGAGACAGTTTGTCTATTTCGTCGTCGTCAATCGGACCAAATATTTCTACCAGATACTCTTTCTCATGTGAAAAGCTCGGATGCATCAGTCTGTGAGCGATACGACCATCATTTGTGAGGAGAATAAGACCGGTTGTTTCTTTATCCAATCGACCGATCGGAAAGACTCGAGTCGGAAGATTGATAATATCCATAATACCCGTCTCACCACGAGATACGCAGGTGGAAACAATATCACGAGGTTTATTGAAAGCATAGTAGACATATGCGAGCTGCTCTTTGATAACAGCATCATCGAGCTCAACACGATCTACTTCTGGATCGATCACTTGGCCGATATGAGCCTTGACCCCATTCACACTAATGCGACCAAGAGAGATGAGCTCTTCTGCATGTCTACGCGATGCCACTCACTGCTGGGAGAGATATTTTTGAAGTTTCATAATGAGAAAGATTGGTAATACCATGAGTGCCTACGATGACAACTTCATGATGGAGAGAGATAGAATATTGAGCGTATACCAGTGAGTGCACATGGAGTGCAAGAGAAATAATCTGCTGCCAGGTGGCTGTTCCATCATTGATGAAAAAATTTGCATGGGACTGTGATATCGCCACTCCACCACACGAACATAATTTTGCTCAGATGCTCTCAAGGAGTGCTCCAGCATATTGTGGTGATGGATTTTTGAAGAATGAACCACAACTTCGTCCACCCGGTTGTTTTGTCTTACGATGAATCCTTGCATCGATGATCTCATGATCTGGTGGAGTGAGATCAAATATTGCCGATATAATGAAGAGTTCTGGATGGGACTTCAGGAGAGAGTATCGATAGACGTATTCAAGCTCTTCGACACTATATTGGCGAACTTGTCATGTATAGATGTCGAGTATTTCAGCTGATTTGAGTATATCTGAGGTCTCCAGACCAAAACATCCAGCATTCCCAACAACAGCACCACCTACTGTTCCTGGAAGCCCAATCCATGGCATCAAAGTGGGTATACCACTGCGCGTCATCTCAATACTCCAAGAGGACACTATTTCACCAGAAGCAAGACGCCATTGTGACAATCAGAGTGATTCTTTTCCCTTATATTCATTGAGAATAATGATTCATTCAAAACAATCGGTTGCAAAGAGGGTATTCGATCATCATCAGAGAAAGAATACCGGAATATTAAGATCGTGCGCGAGAGAGAGAATATTTGGAAGTTTGAGAATATCTTCTCGACTCTCAAGGCGGACCAAATATCGAGCACTGCTCGTCGTTCGGAAAGAGGTAAGACCACTGATATCTGCGAACTCTTGTACATTGATTCAAAGAGAACGAAGATCAGATATTATTGATAACATGAAATTCTGAAACAAAAATGATCGTTCTCTATACTACCGAGAAGATGAAATCATCCAAGAAAAAAGAAAGAGCAAGGGAGAATCAAGTTGAAAGTTTGAAGATTTGCAATTCTACAAAGATTTGCTATACTAGATTTGACCTCGAAAGAGGCCATACTATAGAGAGAAAAGTAAAATCTCTCAAAGAAAAGACCCCCGGCAAGGGGTCTTTTCTTATTTCCACAAGTCCTGCAATATTTTCTTGCGGACTCGCCCAGTCACTCGTTGAGCAACAACCTTGTAGCCCAAAAGAGCACAGAGGTATCTGAGGAAATTCCTCATACTATAGAGATTACCAAAGTAAAATCTCCCACTCCCAAAAGAATGGGAGCGAGGAGATTATAGAAAGAGTAATGAGAAAGCAAAGCAAAAACTACTTTCTCTCTCACCTGAAAGGTCAATATTTGCAACTCTATAAAGATTTGCTACAGTGAATTTGACCTCGAAAGAAGCAATAAACCAGAAAGAGAATAATAACTTCCCAAAATAAAAAGACCCATTCGACGGGTCTTTTTATTACTCTATTGTGGATTTTACTGCAAAAAATATTTGCATTTTCAGAAGTCTATGCTAGAATAAATCTGATCTCGTAAGAGATTATATACAAAGGGGAATTTAACCTCCCAAAAGAAAAAACCCCCTCTTACGGGGTTTTTTCTTACTTTCGAAGATCCAGCAAGAGTTTCTTGCGTTCTCTTCCCATCACTCTTCGAGTGATGATCTCATATCCGCATAATACGGCGAGATATCTGAGAAAATTTCTCATATATACAAAGGTTACAAAAATAACCTCCCACTCCCAAAGGAATGGGAACGAGGAGATTATAGAAAAAGCAGCAAGAAAACAAAGCCAAAATTACTTTCTCTCGTTTGGATGATAACCAAAATAACGATGAAGTGCTCGTGATGTAGCACTATCCTGAGAGAGGAATTCTCTAAATGGTCAGGTGTAGAGAAGTTGACCTCCCGCCTTACCACCTGAAGGACCAATATCAATGATCCAATCAGCATGAGCAATCATATCAAGATTATGTTCGATAACGACTACAGCATTTCCACGATCAACAAGTTTTGAGAGAATATCAAGAAGCTTCTGAACATCAGAAAAATGAAGTCCTGTTGTCGGCTCATCGAGAATATAGAGAGTCTTATCATTCGACCTCTTGGCAAGATCAAAAGCAAGTTTGATACGTTGAGCCTCACCACCTGAGAGAGTCGGTGCTCATTGACCGAGAGTGATATATCAGAGTCCTACATCAAAGAGTACCTGAAGAACTCGAGATATACGAGGAAAAGCTGCAAAAAATGCAAGTGCATCTTCCACAGTCATCGAGAGAATATCTGCAATACTCTTTCCCTTGAATGTAACTTCAAGTGTTTCTTGATTGTATCTCGTACCATGACACTGTTCACACTCACTGTATACATCGGGAAGAAAGTACATTTCAATCTTCTTGGTACCTGATCATTCACAATGTTCACATCTTCCTCATCGTGTATTGAAGCTAAACCTTCCTGGACCAAATCATCGCTTTTGAGCATCGACACTCGCTGCAAAAACTTCACGAATGAGAGTGAATACTCCAGTGTATGTAGCGATATTGGAATGAGGAGTTTTACCAATCGGTGACTGATCAATAATGATTGCTTTTTCAAATACCTCAATTCCATCAATTCCATCACACTTACCATATTCTTTTGGACTACGAGCAAAATGACTCTCAGCAAATTTTGCGAGTGTATCCATAATGAGCGATGATTTTCCAGATCCCGAAACACCCGTCACCATAGTGAGACCATGAGTCGGTATATCAACATTGAGAGATTGTAGATTATTCTCTCTCGCATTCTTGATCGACATATATTCGTCAAACTTCGACACATAGCTGTCACGATTGACATGTTTACGTCCAGAGAGGTAGAGTGCTGTATCACTCTCAGAATTTTTGATAATCTCATCATACGTACCTTGGGCGACAATCTGTCATCCATGAACACCAGCACGAGGTCAGATATCGACAATATAATCACATGCCCGCATAATATCTTCATCGTGTTCAACCACAATCACCGTATTTCCAAGATTTGCGAGCTTATGGAGATTAGCTATGAGAAGATCATTATCCCTCGAATGAAGACCTATAGATGGCTCATCAAGGACATAGATGACACCTTCAAGTTTGGATCAGATCTGAGTTGCGAGTCGTATACGCTGAGCCTCACCACCAGAGAGAGTCTGCGCTCGACGGTCAAGTGTCACATATTCGAGTCCAACACCCGAGAGAAAATCAAGACGTTCAATAATATTCTTGAGGATCTTATCTACTACCTCCTGCATACCAGATGGTGCAACATATGTAGCGAAAAAATCTATAAGTTCTCGTACGGACAGTGCTGCCATCTGACCTATATGCATCGTAGTGATACGCACAAAAAGGGATGATTCTTTGAGTCGATATCCATCACACACTGGACATATTGTCTCACTCGCATACCCAATAATCTTCTTATAGATAGCATCTTTATCACTTCATTCTGAGAACTTGCGACGCAAAAAAGCAAGGAGTCATTCGTATTTGATACTCTCGCGTACCGTACCACTAAAACCTCGAAGTGGCTGACGAAGAGTAATCATCGTACCTTTTGTATTGAGAATGAGATGACGTTGTTTCTTCGTAAGTGTATGATACGCAACATTTGTTGGGATCTCCATATGATGAGCAAACTCTATCATCACCGGCATATAATAGGTACTCCCTGCCCATGGAAGGAGGGCTCATTCAGCAAGAGTAAGTCGTGGATTAACCACCATTTCTTCGATAAAATCTGTCTTCATCCCAAGTCCATGACAATCAGGACAAGCGCCATGATGGGAATTAAAAGAAAAATCCCGTAGCGAGAGACTCTGTGCACTATATCCACAATCAGAGCAAGATGCCTGAGAATGAAATATATCAACCACACCTTGTCACTCAATCATGAGAGCCATTCGCTCAATACCGACACGAAAAGCGAGAGCAACAGAGTCTCGAAGACGCTTACGCTTGGAGAGATCATCTCGCAGAACACTACCCGTCATGAGACGATCAATAACAATAGCGATATATGGACTCGTCGACATATCAATAATTGTTGCATCATTCGCATGATCACCGACCTGATAGACACTATCTCCTATACTATAACGAACAAAACCCTCTCGAACGACTCGCTCTTCAAGTTGGTGAAAGGTTATTTCACTCTCATAATCAAGGGGTGAGAGAATCATGAGCTTGAGATTATCTCAAAAAGTATCAATTTTTGATTCAACATCACCTACTGTTTGTTTGACGAGTGGAGTATTTGGATGATTAGGACAATATTGAAGACCAATCGTCGCATAGAGAAGTCTTAGATAATCATAAATCTCTGTAATAGTACCCACCGTCGATCGTGGATTTGCTGAGACCGTTTTTTGATTGATCGAAATAGTAGGAGACAATCATTTAATCTCTTCAACTTGAGCCTCTTGCTCACCTCACGAAATAATCATGCGAGCATACGTTGAGAGAGATTCAAGATATTTCTGTTGTCCAAGGGCATAGATCGTATCAAAAGCAAGTGATGATTTTCCAGAGCCAGAAACACCTGTCACGACCGTAAGAGTATTCTTTGGGATACTCAGTGATACATTCTTGAGATTATGTGTTGTAGCATTGATTATTTCGAGTCGATCAGACATATTCGAGGAAAATTACAAAAATTGGAGATATTGAATCATTAAACCAAAGTACTTGCGAGAACAATAACAATAATTTTCTGAGCTCAGTGAGAACGAAAAACATGAGCAATGGATTGAAGCGTAGAACCGCTTGAGATAACATCATCGACCAAACAAACAGTTCGACCCTTGATTGTATCGGGATTGACCCAAGGAGCAAGCATAAAAGCATCCCAAGTATTAAGAATACGTCAATCTTTTGAGAGATGAGCCTGATGTTCCGTAATTTTTCTCTTCCAAAGAAGATTTTTGAGTTTTGGAACCTTGCTTCAAGAAGATGAAAGTTTCGAATAAATATATTCAGCTATAAGTCGAGAATGATTATAGGGACGAGTAAAAATTTGATACCAACCAAATGGAACATAACTCAAGAGAATATCTTCACCTCTATGATTCACGAGATATTTTGACAGAATATAATCAATACCCGGAGAAAAAGATCACATAATATCACGTTGCCCTAGATATTTAAAATTATGAATCATCTTTGCAAAATCATTCTCATAACGATAAGCAATATAAACGGCATCAAATATATCTTCTCAAAGTTCATTATTGTAATGATGAGATCGTTCACGAGGCAAGAAATATTGATCGAGAAATATGGGAGCAGACCAAAAAACACTCGTCCAAAGACGAGTCCGTAGAGACAATTGAGAAAGAAAAGAACGAAAAGAAAAATTAGTCATGATTCCGATTCGTCGCAAGATGAATAAGTGCCTCTACCCCAGCACCAGTCGCTCCTGCTCAAAACACGTCAAGAGGTGATTCAAGGTAGGCTGGTCAAGCAATATCAATATGTGTATAAGGGAGATCACTACAAAAATTTGATAAGAATGCAGCGCCCATAGTTGATCCAGTTTTTACTCCAGATGTAACATTCTTCAAATCTGCAATGGTTGCCTTTGTTTTTTCACGATAGTATTCATCGTAAGGTAACCTCCAATATCTCTCAAGTACGAATGATAATTTTGGATGAAGAAGAGTTTCTATAGTTTCTTCATCACTTCCCATAATACCACTATAGCGAGATCCGAGAGCTACAACACATGCTCATGTAAGTGTTGCAATCGTAAGAATCTTCTTTGGAGAGAGTTCACCGATCGCAAGACACATCATATCAGCGAGAACGAGACGACCCTCAGCATCGGTATGATGAATCTCAACACTCATACCATTCTTTGCTTTGTAGATATCAAGCGGTTTGAATGCATTCGGACCAGTAAGATTATCAACAATTCCAACTACTCATGCAAAATTATGTGATATCTCACTTGCGTCAAGATACCACAGAGTAGCAATCACAGCAGCAGCACCCGACATATCACATTTCATATCAAGCATTCCTGTATCTGACTTGATTTGGAGACCACCAGCATCAAATATAACTCATTTCCCTACAAAAACTTGATCAATCTGTTTTGAATTTTTCGATCGAAGAACAAGAGCTTGAGCACCCTCTATGCCACCAGCTGCAACAGCAGTTATAAGACCACATCATATATCACGAAGTTGCCCATCATCATATGATTGAACATCCGTATTCTTCCATGGAAGATTTTCGATCATGGTTCGAAATTGTTTTGGTGATTTTGCGTTTGGTGGAAGATTCACAAAATCACGAGCAAGTGTCAGTGCTTTAATTTTTATAAAGGTATCTTGAATTTCTCATGAATCAGATGTGAGAAGAACAATAGGAATATCCTTCGTACTACGATCTGAACGAAAATAATCAAAAGAGTAGAGTGCTCATCCAAGACGCAGGAGGAGATTAGCTCTATTCTCAGAATGAATATAAGAAAGATCATATACAACCTTCTTTCCTACACTTCCAATCCATCGAGTCATCTCATCCTGATTGACATATGTAAGATGAGTAAATATATACTTATGAGTATTTCTATAGGTTATATAAGAACCGCTCTTCTGAAAATCATGAGAAAAAACCTCAGGAAAATCTGAAATATCAATATTTTCTTCAAGAAAAATTGTTGTTTCAATAACCGATGAAAGGATAGCATCAACACTATCGACGATGGAAAAAGGAAGGCGAGGAAAAATCATAATGCGGGAATAAAAGTTTGATCTTACCATATACGAGAGCCAAGAGAAGTCAACTCAAGATCAGTGTGGATGCTACACCAAAGAGACTAAATCCTGTGAGAAAAATTGCAGAAAAAAGAAATCATCAAAAAAATAAAACAAGACTCATTATAACAAGAAAAAGTTGCTCCTGAACACGTAAAACAAACGGAAAAAATTGGGGAATAAAAAATACCAATACAAAGCTTGAAAAGGCAAAGAAAAAATAGATTCAGGCTCCTGATATATTAAAATGGAAGAGGAAAATAAGGAGGAAGAAGTAATTTGTAAGGATATAGGTGAAAAATACCTGTGAAACATGAAAACGAATATAGAGAAACCAACCACAGAAGAATGATATAAGAAGAAGTAAACTCGAGTGAATAAAAAGTTCTGGAGAAAAAATAAGTACAGTCAGTCACAGAAATATGGAAATAGTCACACCATAATAACCAATCTCAAAAAAAGTTGAACTCAAACGAGCTATTCGCGAGAGAGAAGAGAAAAAGAAAAGAGAGACAAGACCAAGAATCAAAGAGAGAAATTGTGCACCAAAGAAAAAATGAATTCCAAATTGAAAAAGAGTAAATACCCCGAATAAGAGAATAACGATAAAGCTAAAAAATATCATCCATTGTTCCTGAATAAGGTGAAAAAAACGATGATAAATATTTGAACAAATCAGGCAGAGAACTCCACAAAGAAATCATGCAATAAAGAGGATAGAAAAACTATTTTGAGAAAATGAAAGAACTACAAGGAGAATGGAGAGTCACAATGAAACCATACTAGTAACATATGTCACATTCAAAAGAATACGATCTATCTTATCACCAAAAGAAAATTCAAGAAAGAATGAAAAACAATATCAAATAAAAGCAATATATCCAGAAACAAGAATACTAAGTACATATACCTGAAGTGTTGGATCAATCCAATTATGATATCCACTCACAAGAAGAAGATACCAACCAAGGAGAAGGAGTATATAGATACTTTGTGGGGTGCTTATACTATGGATAATTTGAGCTTTTTCATTATTTGATGTTTTTTTCAGAAAAAAACCAAATAATCATGATAATGATTGATAGGTTGAGCTGAATCAAAGAAAAAGGGAGAATAGAAAAAAAGGTGTTATAAACAAAGCAAACCACCAATATCCTCACCAAAGAGCAAGAAATAGAAGAAACACATGAAAAAGAGAGATTATCCAATTCATGAAGTAGTATTAACAAGGATAAATATGATTATCGGCACAATCCCAACAAGACTAATAAATCCTGATATATATCAACGAACCAGCGAAAAAAGAAATCCTATCGAGAGAAAAATTACAACATATGGAAGACTAAGGTCCAATCGTATAAGTGTATCGTGAAAAAAAAGTAGAGATCAAAAGTAGGCAAAGGAGTAAAATAGCGCCGTAGCTATTCCAACTCGTGAAAGTGTCTGAAAAAAGAAAACAAAAAGCTCTTGGTAATAATACACCCCTTTCACAATACGTGTATAAGAAATTTCCTTTCATCCAACACGAGCATTAATGAGTGCTATATTTTGCTCAATAAGACGTATTTTTGCTGCAATTCGCTCTTTTTGTGCTTCATCCTTTTCATTCCTATAGAGATCTTTATTGCTAGAGAGTTTTTCTCGATAAAGCTCAAGTCTTTGAAGTTGATTATAATAACCATAATCTCCTCATCCAGCCATTCATCATGATGATCATCATGATGAAGTTTTTTTATCATCATCGCTCGATGTACTTAGGAGTGCAAAAAAACTCTTTATCTCACGAACCCAACCTCGTAGGAGTTTTTCTGCCTTCTTAGAAACATCCGTATCATCTCAACCAACACTCGTCTTTGATCAAAATTGTTTTAAAAGATTATTTGTTTCCTTGAGAAGTTCATTCTTCTGCTCACCTCATTGTTTTCGCACAATATCAACCTCAAGTTCTCCAATTTTTTTAAGTGCCGTCTCACCAACGAGTTTAAGCTTTGCTATATTTGTGATATTTTTTGTCTGTCTGAGGGTACCATAGAGGAGTTGAAGAGTGGCTCTTTTTTCACTCGATAGTACATCATTATATTTCGATGTGATATTTTCGATCTTAAAAAGAACTGTGTCAATAAGTCATTGATAGAGTGCTATTTCTCTTTTGAGTACTGGCGAAAGATCATCATTCAAACTTTGTGTTCCACCCGTTTCTTTCTCTGGTGTTTTTGACTGATTCGATCAAATATTCTGAATGAAGGTCTTTGGATTTTTTTGCTCAAGATATACATGATATGCATCGGCAACTTTTGCTGTTACAAGAAGTTTCTCCTCATCACTTGAATGAATATCCGTATAGATTCTCTCAATTTGACAATTATACTGCTCAACGAGGGTTTGATACGCTCGAAATGCATCGTCTGATTGAATTTGGCCAGTTTTTTTCTCTTTTGCTCAGGTTGGTAAAACAACAAAAGCATCGAAATAAAAGATCTGTTTTTTTTCATTTGCTTGATCTGCCTGTTCTTCGATAGAGAGTATAGTGTATCCACCTTTATGTATCTCATTTGTCGCTTCTCAAATATCTGATGCCCGTATAAGGAAATCAAGTTTTTCACTACCACGAGCGGCACGAACTCGAAAGTATGGCATAAATAAGATTAATGATTTTTCATTAAATAACTTTGCAATAAATTAGAAATTTTTTGTGTAGTTTTATTATCCAACTGAGTAAGTAATACTGGTAATACCTTTAATAATTGTTTCATTTCTTCTTTTTTATTTAAGTCTTGAATATCAGGAAGAAATATAGTTTTAATTGTAAAATTCGATATAAAATCAGATATTTTTTTTTGAATTTCAGGAGATGGTAAATTTTCTTCCAAAGTTTTTCACATTTCACGCTTTGCAATTAAAATTTTATTTGTAATGTCTCATGATTCTGGTAAAACATTATTTTGATTATATCAAAAATTTTCATTAGGCATGAGTAGAAATGTCAAAAATTAATGATTCTTTTTGTTGTTCTCATTCAGCAATGATTTGAGAAATTTTGTCATATAAATCTGTGAGATCATCAACCTCGAGTACCATAACAGCCTCAAGATAGAGGAGTTTTTCTGTCTCGGGCATTTGTGTCATAGACGAAATAAGTGTTCGAAGAACAACTTGCATCTGACTCTTGCGGCGAAACTGTCGAAATATTTCTAAAAATTGCATACACGCAGTATATATTTTATTTTAATAAATCCAGACATATTCGACATTTCATGACAAAAACTTTCTAGATAGATAATATATAAATTTATTTAGTTTTAGTAGTAATTCAAACTTTGAGGAATCTTTTTTTGAACAAGAAAGAAAGAAAGAAAGAAAAGTTATTTAACATTGACAGGTTAATCTTTCCTTTATGAATCTTCCGAAAGGGATTTATTAACATTTATTGTTTGTAAAAAACTTTTTACTCTTGATTTGAGTTTTTTGTGTTTGATTCTATTATATGGATGTTAAATATTTTTTAGACAATTTTGACACGTATGAAAATTACTGACAAGTTTTGAGCAATTTCTCATGGACTCTCATTGAGTTTGATATTCCTTGTATTTCTTCATGTTCTTGGGCTTTATTCACTTCCGACGCTTCGTGACATACGGTTAAGTCATATTGGCGATTATCAGACTTATAATAGTTATAAATCTGTTTCATCAACAAAACACAACAGTATTGTTGATGAAACAAAAGCAATTATTCAAAAAAATTACATTGAACCTATTGATATGAGTGGTTCATATATTGAAAAAGCATATGTTGAGTGACTTGTCTCAAGTCTCAAGGATCCTTTTTCTGAATATTTAAGTGGGAAAGAATTAGAATATTTTAGTGAATCACTTCGTGGAAATTTTGCCGGCATAGGTGCCGTCATTGCAAAAGCAGATGATGGGGTTGTGATTCGTGAAGTTCTTCAAGACTCACCTGCTTACAAAGCACAATTGAAGATAGGTGATATTATAACCATGGTTAATACCTGATCACTACGTTGAGTAACAACAACAGAAGCAGTAAGCCTTATTCGTTGAAAACCAGGAACAACAGTGAATATTACCTATCGAAGATGAGGTCTTATGAATAGGATAGATATAGTGAGATCTATTGTGAAAGTGCCATCGATCGAATCAGAAAAGACAAAAGATGGGATTCTCTATATACAAGTAAAAATGTTCTGACAAGATACAGCTCGTGACTTTCAGAATATTCTTGCCAAGAATAATTCAAAAGATACAAAAGCGATCGTCATAGATCTTCGTGATAACGGTGGATGACTTCTTTCAGCAGCACAGGAGATGCTCTCTCATTTTTTCAAACCAGATACTGTGGTACTGCGTGATCGTTGAAGAAAGAATAGTGGAGGAAAATTTCTCTCATGAGGATTATTCGAGGAAGAGGTGAAGACAAATAATAGAAATCCTACGATGATAGATATTCCACTTGTGGTTCTTGTGAATGAAAATTCTGCATCCGCTTCAGAAATATTTGCGTGAGCCATACAAGATCTTAAGCGTTGAAATGTAATCGGAAGGAAAACATATGGAAAATGATCAGTACAACAACCATTCGAACTCAGTGATGGAAGTGAAATAAAAATCACAATAGCTCGTTGGTTTACTCCATTAGATCATTCCATTGATAAGCTCGGTATCAATCCAGATGTCGTTCTCGATCCAATACCGGTTGATGTTGGTATAGAAAAAATTATTTCTCTCTTGGAACAAGAGAAGAAAAAGGCTCTTGAGCTTGCAAAAAAACTCTCCCAATAATTTTTGTACTTATGATTGATAATGATATCCAAAAGTGGATTAAATGAGAAGAAAATAGACAAACTTCGACACTTGAGATGATAGCATCAGAAAATATTATTTCACCTGATGTTATGGCTTGTTTATCGACTCCATTTGCGAATAAATATAGTGAGTGACTCCCATGAAAACGCTACTATTCTTGACAAGAATTTGTCGACTATGTCGAAAATGCAGCAATCGATGCAGCAAAGAAAATATTCGGATTTGAGGCTGTAAATGTTCAACCACACTCGTGATCACCAGCAAATCTTGCAATACAACTTGCACTACTATCACCAGGTGATACGATACTTTCTCTTTCGCTCGATCAATGATGACATCTCTCCCACGGGCATAGGATGAACTATTCTGGAAAACTCTATAATATTGTGAGCTATACTCTCTCGCAAGATTCTCATCGAATTGATATGGATCGAGTCGAGAGTTTAGCACGAGAACATAAACCAAAGATGATTATTGCCTGATTTTCAGCATATCCCCGTGATATTGATTGGCAATGATTTGCTCGCATAGCACAGGGTGTTTGAGCATATCTTCTCGCTGATATTTCACATACTGCTGGGCTGATTGCCGGATGAGTTCTTCCATCACCAGTTGGTTATGCTGATATTGTTATGACGACGACCCATAAAACACTCCGATGACCAAGGTGAGCGATCATTGGTTGTCGATGAGAATTAGAAAAGAAAATTAATTCAGCAGTTTTTCCATGAGTACAAGGCTGACCTCATATGCACTCTATTCTTGCAAAACTACAGGCATTTCGTGAGGCTCTACGACCAGAGTTTCGTCTCTATGCTGAGCAAGTAAGGGAAAATGCATTTACTCTTGCAGAAGCGCTCTTAAAAAGATGATTTCGTCTCATTACTGGAGGAACAGATACACATCTTATTCTCATCGATGTTTTCTCAAGTCATGGGATCTCTGGTGATCGAGCACAAGACATTCTTGAAACTATCGGTATCTCAATAAATAAAAACATGATACCGAATGATACAAGGAGTGCTCTCTCTCCCTCAGGTATACGAATTGGTATACCAGCACTTACAACACGTGGTTGTACTACTGATGATATGAAGAAAATTGCAGAATATCTCGATATTGCTTTGCAAAATACGGAAAACAATGATATATTGCAATCTCTTTGAGAAGAAATACATAGTTTTTCATCGAGTTTACCGATTTTTTCTCCTCGTTGGTTATGTCCATAGACGATTTCGATTTCTTCAACGCTCCATCGGTCAGTAATACTACTTCAGAAGATAATGAAGCTTTTCGTGCAACTATTGCAAAAAGTATTGCTGGTATTAAACAAACAAAATCCGACGAGAAAAAAAGTAGAAATTATGATGATCTTCTTATTATATTTCTTCGTAGAATCCTTAAGGACCCAACTGAATCGGATAGACAGTTTGTTGATGTTATTGTTTTTTTTCTCTGACTTGGAACATCAAGTAGTATTATAATGTTACTTGTTTCACTCTACGAATATGAATCATTTATAGCTATGGGTGGGGTAATTGATAGAAAGAATTGGGATAGTGGAAATTTTGACGATTTTATGCATATTTGGATTAGTATGAGTTTCTGACAGATCAAAAATTTCAGTGATTTACAAGCAAAAAAATTTCTTCTTCAGAAAGAGATGGATGAATATAGAAAAGCATTTTCCGATGTATTTGTATGTGCATTGGTTCGTTATTCTCTCAATATTGATCAAATAACAAACTATTCTACCATCATTCTTGATGAAATTTCAAAAAGACTTGAAACTATATGTAATCAAAGTGAACTTTTACGTCCTTAAGAGAATATTTTCTTTTGACATAGTTACATTTTTCATATTATGTTTTTGTTCATCCTGATTTATTGTGATGAGCTAGACATAATGCGTTGTACAAAAATTCTCCATTCATTTGGTTAATTCCTCTGTAGTGACAAGTTAGTTTATTTGCGGAAATCTCATTGGTAAATTTTCTCACGATTTATGGTCAACTAGACTCCGCTACGAAAACCCTTCACAGAAGGGTTTTTTTATGCTTTATTTTTTACTATTTTTCTCGTTTTAAGAGTTGAATACTTACGACTCCTTTATTTATAATAGAAAATATGCTTATAAAAAGAAAAAGAAAGAAACAAAATAGTCCTATAATATAATGCTCATATATTGAGAGGGTAATATCCTGCAGATTTCAAGGAAGTGAATGTGCACTCTGTGCAATAAAAAGAAGAATATTGAGTCATAGATCTACCCACCATGCAAATATAATTCATCATGTTTGAGAAATAAGTGTTATGAGGAGTGAAAAAATACCTCAAAGTGTGATTGGTCATATAATTGGTCCTATAAGCATGTTAACAATTGGTCAATAGAGGGAAAATTGTCAAAAAAGTAGGAGCAATACAACAAGGGTAGCTCAAGTAGCAGAAAGAGTTGTTGCAAGTGTATCTCGAAGACCAATAAAACTATTTGGAATAAAGAAGAACCATTTTTGGAGGAACGGTACAAAGAGAATCATTCCAAACGTTGCAAGAAATGAAAGATAGAAACTTGCGTCAGTAATAATCTCATGGGGCATATAAATACCAAATCCCACAGCAACACAGAGAAGAAGAATGAGTGGATCTATTTTTTGATTTCCTTGCGTTGATAGATATCAGATTATTCACATAATAGCAGCTCTTATAACAGGAACGCCACCTCAAACGACCCATACAAAGATAAAAAGAGCAAGAAGAGTTGTAAATATTCTTATATACCTAGGAAAAAATCAGAATAATGAAGCGAAAAGAATAAGTACAAGTGTAATATTTGAACCAGAAACTACGAGTATATGAGATATTCATGTTTCTTGATAGAGTGTTTGATATTCCTTGGTGATTCATTGTTTGTCTCAGAATATCATTGCTGCAAGGAGTCATGCATGTTCCAAAGGGTAGAGAGACCGAAATTTGGTATAAATCATCTCTCGTACAAAAAAACTCGAAATGAAAGATTTATCCTTTCAAATAAGTTCAAAAACATCAATATTTGCTGTGAGATATATATGTTTTGCTTGGAGAAATTCTTTATATCGAAATTCTTCTGTATTTTTTGGGGATTCAACTTTGACAATAGTAGACAAAATATCGCCAGGTTTTGGACTGATATTTTTATCTACGGCAATCTGAATAAGTATTCTCTGAGAATTTGGTATATTATTTATTTGTCGAATTTCGCCAATCATACGATTTTTGCTCTCTGTGGATCCTTCGAATCGAAGTACAAGGAGTTCAACTTTTTGTGACTTTCCAATAAATAAAAGAGCCTTATTCATCTCATTATGAGTAGTACGAATATTATTGTATAGTACTCAACATCAGAGTAAAAAAGAGAGAATAAAGAATAGGATTATCCATCATAATTTTTGATATTTATTCTTCAGAAAAAAAGAAAGAAAAAACCCAAGCAGAAGAATACAGAGGAAAATACATCAAAATATTGGACTAAAATACACACAAAAAATTCCTCCAAAGAAGGAAAATATTGACAGTGTGAGAATTATTTTTGCAAAGGTCTGATAACGAATTTGGAAAGTTCGCGAGATCATAAGAAAAAAATCAGGATACAGCAAATTTGTGTGAGAGAAAAGTATCAAAAGAGAAGTGGATTATTTTCTCGTGCCCCATCGAAAAATTCTCACACAAAGAGCATTAATGAAAATCCTATAAGACCAAGTGCTGAACTTAGTCCATGTATTTTTGCTGTTTGATTCATCGTATAGATGAAGAAAAAAAGAAAGAAGGTAATAACGCTGTAGAGAATTCCAAGCGGGAAAAGATCTCATCAGAGTGGTACAGTGGTATCAGGATTATTGTAGCTTACTCAGATGGGAAGAAGAGTATTTTGTCCATAGATTACCTCACTTATAAATCATCCAATCCATCCAACCCATGAAGCAAAAAGGAATGAAAGAACAGATATATCTAGATATTTATCTCTGTTTAATCAAAAACTTTCAACCTTACCTAAGAGAACTGCAAGAAAACCAAAGATACTTCCAATAAGTGAGAGATTATAATTGGTGCTAAATAAAATAGTTTGCACGCCATATTTTATACTATAGTTCCATTGATCAATATGTTCGAGAAAATAAAAAAGTCGACCAAAGATAAGAATACTGACGATAAACAGGAGAAAATTTCTGCTAAAGAATCTAAAATTTACACCTGATTTTTTCGAAAGTTTTCTCAGCATCCATCCAAAGAGGAATGTTGTGATAATAAGTGTAATTCAGAAGGTGAATATATGAATTTCATTTTCTCCGCCCCCAAGGGTTATATATGGATACATACGAGTTTTTAACGGGCATATTCTATAACGCGTTTTTCGCGGATAAGATTCACTTTTACTTCACCTGGATATGAAAGTTTTTCTTCTATTTCGCTTGCGATGTTACGAGCAAGAGCGAGCGAATCAATATCACTGATTTCATCCGCATCAACAAAGATTCGAATTTCTCGACCAGCTTGGAGTGCAAATGCTTTTTCAACACCAGAATAGCTCATAGCAATTCACTCCATTTCTTGCACTCGCTTGAGATAATCATCGCTATTCATACGTCGTGCACCAGGACGAACAGCGCTGATTGCATCAGCAATTTGGACAATTTTTGTCTCGATACAAATACAAGGTACTCCATCATGGTGACCTTCAATAATATTGGTTAATTCCTCAGAGAGTCCATATTTACGAGCAAGTTTTCCACCAAGTTCTGGATGTGTTCACTCTATATCATGATCGAGTGCTTTTCCAATATCATGTAGAAGACCACCACGATAAGCAAGTTCTTCATTTGCGCCTATGAGTTGAGCAATGGACCGTGCAATATAGGCAACCTCTTTTGAATGAAGGATAATATTTTGCCCGTAACTTGTCCGAAATCGAAGCTTCCCAATAAGCGGAGCTATGCCCTCAGGGAGATCATATATTTCCATTTCTTCTAGTGTTTTTTGACCAAGATCTTTGATAAGTTCCTCGGCTTCATTCTGGTTCTTTTCAACAATTTCTTCTATTCGAGCAGGTTGAATTCTCTTATCTGTAATAAGTTCGTCAAGCGATCTCTTTGCTATATAGCGACGAAAGAGGTCAAAGCTTGAGAGAAATACAACATCTGGCGTATCATCAATGATAAGTGACACTCAGGTAGCACGTTCAAAAGCTATAATGTTTCTTCCTTCTTTTCCAATCAATTTTCATTTTATATCATCATTCTCAAGATTCATGATGGTTTGGGTTACTTCCGCTGTGAGATCACCAGCATAATTTTGTATAGCTTTAATGAGGATTTCACGAGATATTTCTTTTTCGCGGATCTGGAGATCTTTCTTTTTCTTATCTATAAGCTTAAGAATATCACCTTCATAGATGGATTCTGTTTCTTGAAGTATCTGTTCTCGAGCTTCTTCAACACTAAGATGGGCAATTTTTTCGATCGATGCCCGTATGGTACTTCGTTCTTTATTGAGCTCTAACTCTAGGTCTTGTATTTTACTACGCTCTTCTTGAAGAGTCGTATATTTTTTATCAATTTCTTCAAATTTCTTTGTCAATTTTTCTTCTCTTTCTTGAATCTTTGATTCTATTTGTATTTGATTATTGATACGATCTTGCAAGTCTGATTTGAGCGCTTTAAGATGAGATTCTTGTTGTCGAATCTCATCTTGTTTTTGAAGATGTTTCTGAGTGAAATCTTTATGGAGCTTTTGGTATGTTTGTCATTCAAATAGTTTTTGTTCAGATTTGATTTTTTTGCTATACACAAAAATTGCTCCTGCAGATATCATTCAACTCACAAAAAGAGAGATGATGATGATGGGAGTGAGCATTTGGAGAATTTGAAAAATAAGAGAGGTTTTTTCCTCTTTCTGAGTATAATTTTGTATATCCAATTGTCAAAACAATGTCAGTAAAAGTATGGACGTGGCGTTGCCAATCGTGCGCTCGACTCTCGCTCATCGCACACTCGAGAGAACAAAGTGATGATGATATAAATGAATGAGAAGAAGAAACTGATATTGTTTCGCAAGTATTTGCAGACCCTGATCAAGAAATTCCAGCACTTTTTTGTGTGTGTTGTTCTGAATATAATTCCCTTGAACTTATAGAGGTTGATCCAATCGAAATCGATGAATATATATCTCGTCAAATAGGTTTTTTCCCATATCTCATTCGAAATGAAGATGACACATTACTTTTGCGAATAGATGGCGAATGAGAATATAGTGCAAAAGAAGAGTATGCCAGTGTTTTATTTACTCTCTTTCATGATGGTTCAATCGTAGAATCTTACTATGCCGATAACTCTTTTTGGGAAAATTGGGAATATTCTTATGATGAAGGTGTATCTATGATTGTATCCAACGGTTGATTTCATATATGGAAATTACCAATTATTTCATATTCATAAAAGCGAAGAATGTCTCAAGAATCAGAAAAAGAGTTGTCACTTCTTGTATGTACCTGAAGAAGTTGTCGTGAGCGTCAAAGTGAATATATACTTAAACGACTTGGAAATGATCTTTATTCAATTAAAGAATCTATAGATATAGATATTTCTCCCACTCTCTGCCGGGGGCGTTGCAAGGAAGGACCTATTCTCGTGGAACACTATGATAATGAGGTACAAATAGAACATACATATTCTAATCCTATCAAGGCAAGTAAAATTTTTAAACATCTCCTTACACAATTATGACAAAAAAAATCAAAGTCGGTATAGTCGGTATAGTCGGTCGTCCAAATGCTGGGAAGAGTACCTTTCTAAACGCTCTTATCGGTGAGAATGTATCGCTTGTTGCATCATCACCCCAAGCAACAAGAAGATCTATCAAGGGTATATACCAGGATGATGATTCTCAAATTATTTTTATCGATCTTCCAGGATATCATAAGACAGAGTCAGTTATCAGTCGTGCACTTATGAAAGAATTTGAATCATGACTACGAAATGTAGATATGGTTCTTCATTTTATCGACCCATCAAGACCATCTGGTGAAGAACAATCATCTCTTCAAGAACGCCTGAACTTTCTCTCTAGTAAAACAGTATTGACCGTTTATACAAAATCAGATCTCCGTTCGATACAGGCTATACCAGCATGAGATACTATTTTTCGTATTTCATCGAATAATCAAACAACTTTCTCACCACTTCTTTCATCCATCAAAGATAGACTCACTCTCTGAGAACCACTCTATGATGAGGATTATTATACAGATCAAGATATATTTATCAGGGCAAGTGAAATCATTCGACAACAAGTTATTGAGAATCTTCAAGAGGAATTACCACATGCAGTTGCAGTCGATGTGACACAATTTGATGTTGATGAAGACGGTAAGGCACAGTCAATATTTGCATATATTGTTGTTGAGAGTGATTCTCAAAAGGGTATCATCCTTGGAAAGCAGGCATCTCGTCTCGTAGAAGTTCGTGAAAAAGCGAGACTTATCCTCAATTCTGTGTTTGATCGACATACTCGCCTCTTTCTGCGTGTCAAAGTTGTCAAAAATTGGCGAAAGAACGAACAATTTATTAACGAAGTTGTTTTTGGTAATAGAAAATAGGAATATTCTAACTTCGACATCATGGCACAATATTCTCAATTTGCACAACAATTTGGAAAAACTCGAGAATGACTTGTTTGGCCTGAAATAACAACCATTCTTGAATACACTCTCGATAAAAATATCGCTCCAAAAAATATTCTTGATATAGGTTGTTGATCCGGACGTTTTTTCCAACATATTACGGATTTAATACCATCAGATACATTGTTGGTATGAATCGATCCATGCAGAGAACTTCTTGATATTGCGATCAAAGGAAAATACAAACAAAATAATATTTCCTGGATAGAGTGATCATTTGAGTGAATGGGTTCACTTCATCTCGGTCATTTTGATATGATTACAGCCATCGCCTCTTTCCATCATATTATTGGAAGAGATGCTGCAAAAAAAGCAGTACAATCAATTCTGGATCATCTTGTACCAAATGGTTATTTCGCTATGACCAATTGGAATCTTCTCGATGATCAGTATCAATGAAAATATGGGAAATATCGTAGAGAAGAAAACCATCAGATATATTACGATATTCCATTTGATGGAAATCATCGTAGATATGTTGCTTGGGATATGGAGGATATATCAAATTTATTTGATCCGCTCCATTGGAATGTTATTTTGCATACAGCTACACCCCAAACAGAGAAGAATATTATTACTGTTGTTCAAAAAAAATCGGTTTAACCGATTTTTTTAACTATTTTTGAAATGGTTGTAAATATCATAGGGGAATAATACAAGATCAGTCAGAAGTTTCTTTGTTGATTTCCCAATCGTAACAATACTTTCCTTTGTTCCCTGAGCAACTCACTGTATTCAGATTGGTGTAGTGTTTTTTATGGGAGATATTTCCTTGGAAGGAGATACTGTTGGAACTAAAGTATCAATAGAATCGTGATTGGTTTGTTCCGGTTTTTTTATTCATTCGCCATCATTTTTATCTGTTGTTGCCTCTGATAAATGCAGAATTGTTTCTAACTCTGCTAATGAATTATCTGCTTTTTTACGATTGTGTTCAATAATAGTCCTTTGTAAATCTGAAAGCTGTTTCTCTGGGTGATTTTCAATTTCGAGAATTGCTGCTAATTCGGCTAATGATCCTTCGTTTTTTTTGACACTACCTGTGTTATTTCATTCAGGACCTTCATGAAGATTACTCATATTTTTTAATTAACAGTATTTGTATCTCATACGGGCATTTTTTTCTCAATCTCTGCTTGGATTTTCATAAGTGTTCATTCAAGGATCTTTTCTCTATCTTTTTTGCTTATAATATTGAGTAATTCCTGTGCTTCTATGTACTTCTGATCACTCATGGCTCGCAAGAGTTTTGCATATTCCATAATAATGGAGGAGTTATTCTCTATGCTTACTTGTGATAAGAGTGTATCACCTTCTTCTTTTTTGTCGAGGAGATATCGTGTTGCTACGTAGTAAGCTATAATATCCGGATCATTTGGATATTTTTTATGCGCATCTTCACTCCACCGTTCTATCGCCAGTTTGGAATCTTGAATAATAGCTATAAGAAGTGCTGTGCTATAGTCATCACTGATTACACCATTATCTTTGAGTATATATCCAAAAACTGTGAGCATATGATCATAGTTTTTGAGTTGAGCATCGACTTGGATAATTTTTCTCTCAATATCAATTTTTGGTATATATCATGCCAGGACTCAACGATTGAGTACATCACTTGCTCCAATCCAATCTTCTAACTCAATCTTTGTCTGTCAAAGAGCAAAGAGTGATTGAGCATCGAGTGGATATTGTGATAAATAAGATATAAAAAAATCATTAGCCTCTTTGTAATATCACATGTCATAAGCGCTGAATGCAGCTATTTTCTTTGCAGGAATATAGTCTGGGCGGTTTGTGAGAACTGTTTTTATGAGATTATTACTCAGGTATGGCTCGCCGACTTTGTACCATGCACCAGCAATAATACTATCACGATAGTAGCGATCTTGTGTTATATCACTACTATTTGCATAGCTATCTTTTATGGATTTTAATGGCGCGTATCATCCGTTATATTCATTCAATACTACAATACAATTCTCTACTCAAGTTATACAAATACGAACTATACGAAGATATTCTTGTTCATCTTTTGAGAGAGGGATGTTTTTTTGTATATTTTCATCCTTCACTTTTTCGCTTCTCGTATAGGATCTCATGAATATTTCTTTTGTTTGTCCTGAAAGGGATGTTATTTTTGGTGCGAGAGCATCAATAACGTCACTATATTGTTTCATATTATAAAGACTCGTTGCATATTTTTCTAATAATAGCGTGTCGTTCGGTGTCTTTAATCGGGCAGCAGCATAGTATTTCTTAGCTTCACTATAGTGTGCTTCAAGCATTGCAAGATCACCTTGTTCACTGAGATTTCTGTTTGCATAGCGTCCACGTGCGAGTGATATGCGGTCAATCAAACTTGTTTCTTCCTCTGCAACTTGAGTCACTCCGATATCTGATTCAGTAGATAGTGTAGTGTCAGTGAGAGTTTTTATAGAAGAATTGAATGAAACACATCATCATAACAAAAATAATCAGGACAGGATAAGGGTTCGTGTAAAAAAAGAATTCATTCTATATAATCAAAAATTACACTCACTATAAGCAATTTTGAGAAGCATCCAAGATTTCTTCTTACTTCTTTTATAAAATTGCTTGACTCTTCTCGGAAATTCTTATAATCCATCACGCGCTCAACAATCTCATGGAGGGATGGCAGAGCGGTTGAATGCACCGGTCTTGAAAACCGGCAGGCCGAAAGGTCTCCAGGGTTCGAATCCCTGTTCCTCCGCCATTGTATTATCAAAATAAAATATTCAGCTGAAAAGCTGAATATTTTTTATCAAAATTTTGTTTAAAACAAAAGAAAAACCGAACAATTTAAAATGCCGACAAAGTAAGTAATCAAAATTGCTACTGCGAGATATAGACATTCCTGGAACTAACTTGTTACTTTTGGATAACAAATAAAACTATCCATTGGTATTTTTAATACACCAGCTATCATTATATAGCCGATGCCGAATGCTATTGCAATAATACTAACTTCAGAGAAAGCTTCTTGGACTTTCTCTGATTTGCAGCCTTTTGATGCTACAAGAAATAATACAACAATATATGCTAAAGTTGCAAGTACCGTGAAAATTGTCATGATTTCCCCCCTTGG
>ERZ724523.328-NODE-328-length-28127-cov-4.232545_pt1 | contig 28127 bp, 30 predicted proteins | sample MGYA00376056_ERZ724523 | MGnify/ENA primary metagenome ERZ724523 (study PRJEB28724, sample SAMN07190888) | wastewater metagenome | isolation source: influent of sewage treatment plant in Hong Hong | place: USA: Christiansburg, Virginia | collected 2016-03-01 ... | reverse complement strand
CCAGACGGCGACGCGGATTCCCGAGGCGTGGGGAATCGAACCGGCGACGCTGGCGCTGGCGGGGGACTCGACCTCGGGGGTGGGGACCGGCGGGATGGCGACCAAGCTGCGGGCGGCGAGTCGAGCGGGCGAGTCGGGAGTGCCGACGCTGATCGTGCCGGGCAAGCAGGTCGGGTGTCTGGATCTGGCGCTGCGCGGTGAGCCGATTGGGACGTTTGTTCATGCTCCACCGCAGCCGGGGACGGGCAGTCGCAAGCGTTGGCTGCTTCGCGATCTGCGTCCGACCGGGCAGCTTGTCATCGACGATGGCGCGGCGCGGGCGCTGTGTGAGCGGGGCAAGAGCCTGCTTCCGAGCGGCATTCGCGAGGTGCGCGGTACCTTCGAGGCCGGGGAGCCGGTCGAGATCTGTGCGCTCGACGGTCGGGCCCTGGCTCGCGGTTTTTCCAGCTACGGTGCCGATGAAGTGCGCCGCATCATCGGTGTGCGCACCGCTGCCATCCCGGAGATCCTGGGCTACAAGCTCGCCGACGAAGCGGTCCATCGCGATGATTTGGTGCTGCTCGCGACGGCCGCAAACCCCAAGCCCGGCCCAGGAGCCCGCCCATGAGTGCTTCGACGATGACGGAGATTTCGGCAGAGACGATGGCCACGGCGCAGGCGATTGCCAAGCGGGCCCAGACGGCGGCCCGTCCGCTGGCGAGCGTGCGCTCGGCGCAGAAAAATGCGGTGCTCGGGCACTTGGTGTCGCTGCTGGGCGATGCGGAGCGGGTGCAAAAGATCCTGGCGGCGAACCAGCTTGATCTGGCGGCGGGGGCGGAGGCGGGGCTGTCGGCGGCGCTGCTCGATCGGCTGCGGCTCGATGAAGGTCGGCTGCGAGCGCTCGGCAAGGCAGTGTCCGAGATCCTCGCGCTGCCCGATCCGGTGGGCGAGGTGGTCGAGTCGTGGCCGCGTCCGCGTGGATTTCTCGTCGAAAAAGTGCGGATACCGCTGGGGGTGCTGCTGCTGATTTATGAGTCGCGCCCGAACGTAACGATTGATGCGGCGGCGCTCGGTCTGAAGAGTGGCAACGCGGTGATTCTGCGCGGCGGCAAAGAGGCGCGGCACAGTAACCTCGCGCTGGCGGAGCTGGTGCGGGAGTCCCTGCTATTCCACGGGCTGCCTGCGGATGCGTGCATTCTGGTCGACAATCCCGATCGGGCGCTGATGCTGGCGCTGCTCAAACAAAACGGGCTCATCGACCTGTGCATCCCCCGGGGCGGCGAGTCGCTGATCCGCTTTGTCGTCGAACACGCCCGGATTCCGGTGGTGCAGCACTATCAGGGCATCTGTCACCTGTTTGTGGAAAAGACGGCGGACCTTCAGATGGCGACGGAGCTTGTTGCCAACGGCAAGTGCTCGCGGCCTGGGGTGTGTAACGCCCTGGAGTGTCTGCTCATCGACTCGGCGGTGGCGGCGCAGCTTCTGCCGATGTTGGCAGCGCGGCTGGCCCCGTTTGGTGTGGAGCTGCGGGTCGAGGACGATGCGCGGGCGCTGCTGCCCTCACCGCTGCCACAGGGACTCCAGGTGACGGCGGCGCAGCCGAGTGACTTTGGGCACGAGTTTTTGGATCTGATCTTGGCGGTGCGACTGGTGCCCTCGCTGGACGCGGCGATCGCGCACATTGCCGAGTACGGATCGCTGCATACCGAGGTGATCGTGACGCGGGATGAGGCGGCGGCGCGACGGTTTTTACGCGAGGTCTGCGCGAGCTTCGTCGGTTGGAATGTATCGACACGCTTCAACGATGGGGGCGAGCTGGGGCTGGGCGCAGAGGTCGGCATTTCGACGACCAAGCTGCACGCCTTTGGACCGATGGGTCTGCGTGAGCTGTGCGCGACCAAGTTCGTCGTGACCGGGAGCGGCCAAGTCCGTTCCTAGCACCCTGCAAAGCCGCTTACACGGCCCCACAAATCGTGTTATGCAGGCAAAAATGAAAGCCTTGCGAGCCAAGTTCGAGCTGTGTGGCGACCGGCGCTTGCCGACGCTAGTGGGTGTGCTCTCGACGGTGATGCTGGTCAGTGCGACTGGCTCTGCCAAGACGCCAAAGCCGACCCCGGCAGCGGCCAAAGCGGGCGACAAATCCGCGAAGGCAGAGTCTGGCAAGGGCAAGGCAGACGGGGCGGCGATGCCTGATGCGTTCGCGCAGACGGGCGGCGCGCCGGCAGCAGCGACCGATGCAGCGCAGAGCGGCCAGAGCTTCGAAGACCTGCTAAAAGACGCGGTGCCGGTCAAGGACTTCGCGACGCTCATCGAGCCGCTGTATGCGCGCTGTGAGGATCCCGATCCGCTCTACAAGCGGCAGTGCGAGGTGTCCAAGACGTTCCTGCTCGACTACCTCCACTCGCATACCTTTGTGGCTGAATCGGACATTCCGCCCGATACCTCGCCGTATGACGCGGCGGCCAAACAGGTCGACATGGAGATCTCGGGCTGTCTGGTCTGTAAAAATCCGATCACGGTGGCCGGTGAGCCGCGCTACCTGACCACCAAGCCGCCCCAGCGAGTGACCGATGGCCGGGCGCAGGTCGAGCCGATGGCCAACCACGAGATCGCGATTGCGGACCGTACCCGGGCCGATCGCTTTGTCGAGCGGGTCGTACCTCGGCTCAAGGTTCAGCACGTGTTCCGCTTTACGACGCCGTATCCCGCCGAGCTGCCGATGGGTCAGGCCCCGGCGCAGCCCGCAGCGGCCAGCAAGACCGCCGCTCTGCCGCCGATTCCTCCGCCCGCCAAGGGCGTGCTGGTCGCGTCGCTTGGTCATCGCGTCTACGACCGCTGCACCGGCCAGATTGCGGCGGCTCAGCCGAAGGCGATGACGGCGGTGAAAGTCGCGCCGGATCGCGGCTGCCCACGGGATGCTTCGGAGGACATGTCGCAGGCCGAAATCAAGAAGCAAGCCGACTTCATGGCGCTCCCGGAGCGGCTCCAGCCGCGTGAGATCGACCGGGTGCTGGCCCCAATCCAGGCCCGCGTCCACGAGTGTTACGTCGAGTTCGGTGAGCCGTCGGGCAATGCCAAGGTCAGCCTGGTGCTCGGTCCCGAAGGCAAGCTGACCCAAGTGACGCTGCCCCCGCCGTTTGACAAGGCCGACATCGGTCTGTGCCTGCGGTCGCAGATTCGCAGTGCGGTGTTCCCGAAGTTCCGGGGCAGCCCGATGAAGCTCGACTACGTCTATCAGGTGCAGTAGCGCCGGCGTGCCAGCCTGCGCACGCCTCCCCACCGCTTCGAGGAATCCATGCAGTCACTTCTAGCTTGTCGACGGTCTCAGTCGCTTGGGACGTATGTTCTGGTTGGTCAGCTTGTGGGCGGGCTGCTCCTTAGCGCCTGTAGCAAAGGCGGTGCGGGGGATCCGGTCTCCTGTCGCAAGCTGAGCGACCCGGTGCCAGGGCTGCCATCGAGCGATCGTCCGATCTCGCGGTCGCTGTACGCCGAGCTCAAGTCCCCGAGCGGTGTCTACAGCACCGTCCCATTAGAGGGGATCGGTGGCGTGTATTCGGGGATGAAGCCACTGACCAAGTGTGAGGAGCGTGGCCAATACACCGTCGAGCGGATCGTCCTGGTCAACTCCAAGCAGGAGCTGGTCGCGGTCGCCAATCGCATGGGCAACACCGCCAGCTTCCGCATCGACTACTCCAACGGCTCGACCACCAGCATTGCCGGTACGAGCGTTGCCAACTACTACACCGACTATGGCACTGCGGCAGTCAGTGGCGCGGTGACCCTGTTGACGGTCGCGCCGAGCACTCCGCAGATTCGCCAGGGCGATCGGATGAGCGTCTCGGTGTCGCTGCAAGGCGACGAGTGCGGATTGCGGCAAAGCTCGTGGTGGCTGGCGACGGCATCGGGACAGGTGGTTGGTCAGCCCCAGATCGTGCCGGGTGGCTCAGGCACTGCGTCACTGGTGGTTCCGGCCGAGCTGGTCCCGGGCACCTACTTTGTCGAAGGGCGCGTGGATACCAAGAACGGCCAGTCGTTTGACGTCAAGCGCCAGAACGCCGCCGACACCATCTACAAGCTCTACGATCGCAAGAGCGGTATCTACACCGCCACGACCTATCCGGTATCTAAGGTCGAGGTGGTGTCCAATCCTGACGCCGATCGGACCGCGCCGCAGGCCGTGCAGATGGATGCGACGCCCTCGCGGGTGGAGCGCTGTCAGCCGGTGAACCTGTCCCTGAAGCTGAGTGACGAGCGCTCGCTGCCGTCGACGCAGACCGTCAAGGTGTGGCTCGGGCCCGATGGCACGATGCTCACCAGCGTTGATCTGGTGGGTGGGGAGACGCTGTATGGCAGCTTCACGCTGCCCTCCGATGCGCCTGGCGGTGTCTGGTACGCCTATCCCGACCTGATCCGCGATGCGGCGGGCAACGAGGCGCGGTCGAGCTTTTCGGGCGGCAAGTTCACGCTCACCGGCAACGGAATTGGTTCTCCGAAGCCGGTGCAAGCCGCAACCTTCATTGTGCCCACCGAGATGTCGAAGCCTACCCCCACGCCCGACCTGGGAATGGCTCCGCTCGATCTGATGGCAGCGTTCCCGGCGACGCTCAGCGAGCTGAAAGTCACTCCATCGGCGATCACGCGGGATGGCGATTCGGTGACGGTGCGGGTGACCTGGATCGACGTGACGGGCTCGCTCAAGTAAGCGGCTGGGGTGCGTCTTCGGGGGAAGTGGGCAGCGGTCGCGAGGCGGGCCGCTTGGGCGCATGGTCCAGGCTGCCGTGACGGACGGGCGTACGGGGGCCACGGCCTGTCGACACGTTCAGGGAGCGATCATGGCGCGGTGAATGCGCCGGGGGAACCAAGCAGCCCGGGCCGTGGCCGATCAGGTCGCGCCGATTGGCCTTGTGCAGCGCTTCCCTGGCCAGGTCATGCTGGCTGCGATCCCAGTACATAAGCAGCGCCCGCTGGAGCTTTTTGTCACGCAGTCCCCGTTCGGTGAACACCGGGTGGCTGGCATCCTTCGACTGCGGATTGAGGCCGGTGTAGTACATCGCCGTCGCAAGCGACATCGGCGTTGGGATGAAGTCTTGCACCGATGGTGGACGCAGGTGATGGGCCTTCAGGTACAGCGCCAGCTCGATCGTATAATCGAGCGTCGAGCCGGGATGCCCCGAGATGTACGCGGGCAGAGGCGACAAGCCGCTTTTCGCTTGCTCGGCAGCGAAGGATGGCTCGGTGACACAGCGATCGAGGGTGCCCCCGTGGAAGTCGTCGAGCTGCTGGAGTGCTGTGAGCTCCCGCTCGATGCTTTCGGTGCTGCGGCGCTGGACGATGCGACCCTCGTGTTCGGAGACGCAGCAGAATGAGCAGTCGCTAGCGCAGCCCCGCAAGAGCCGCAGCGAGTGCTTGACCACTTCGTACGCGGGCACCGGTTCGCGATAGCTGGGGTGGGCGCGTCGCGTAAACGGCAGGTCGTAGAGCGCATCGAGCTGCTCTTCAGTCAGCGGTAGCGCTGGTGGATTGAAATACACCGCACGATGACCGACGCGCTGAAGGAGAGGCCGCCCGTTTTGACGGTTTGACTCCTCGTGAGACTGCCGCGACATCAGGGCAAAGCGCTGGCGCGACTCGAGATCGCCCCCGACCACCTCCTCGTAGGCGGGTAGCTCGACGATCGGGCGGCACTCCGGGGACAGCTCACGCGGGGCCGACAGCGCCAACGTCTCTTCCTGGGACAGCAGCAGCGCGGTGCCTCGGACGTCGCGGATGCGGTCGATTGCCTCGCCATGCTGGAGTCGCTCGCTGATCTCCAAGATGGGACTTTCTCCCATCCCGAACACCAGTAAGTCAGCCTTGGCATCCACGAGGATCGGTCGCCGTACCGAGTCCGACCAGTAGTCATAGTGTGCGATTCGACGCAGCGACGCCTCTATGCCTCCCAGGATGATCGGCACGTCCGGGAAGGCTTCGCGGCAGCGGTTGGCGTAGACCAGCGTGGCGCGATCGGGCCGCTGTCCGGGTCGGCCACCCGGGCTGTATGGATCGCTGCTGCGGTTCTGCTTTTGCGCCGTCAGCCGATTGAGCATGGAATCGACGTTGCCCGCCGAGACGCCGAAGAACAGCTTGGGTCGGCCAAAGCGTCGAAAGTCAGCCACGCTGCGCCAGTCCGGCTGCGCCAGCACGGCAACCCGCAGGCCTCGTTTGGCTAGCAGCCGCGCAATCAGGATGGGACCAAATGCTGGGTGGTCAACGTAGGCATCGCCCGTCACCATCACCACATCCAGCTCGGACCAGCCGCGCCGCGTCGCATCGTCCATCGTCGTAGGCAGAAAGTCGCCGCCCAACCCAAGTTTCGAATGGTCAGACGAGAGCGACCGCTGATTCTGAAGGTGGACGAGCATCGAGCACCGCCATATCTACCCCGCGACGACGAAAAGGGCAATTGACAGCTCTCACTAAGTGGTGATTTCCTAAAATTACCTGAAATCCCCTTGAGCGCGTTGCCCTTGTCCGACGAAGCACCTTCTCAAGACAGTCCGCCGCGCCGCCGTGCTGCTGCTTGGCTGGATCCGACCGCCATGGCGATCTTCGATTCCATGGCCGATGGGGTCGCAATCTTCGACGCGGAACGTGTGCTTATGCATCACAGTTCGCGGTTTGCCAAGCTGCTGCCCGATCTGCTCAAGGCCGCCAGCGAACGCAACTTGCCGTCCGAGGTGTTGGTAGCGCTTCAGCGGGTCGGCGGCGGGGTTCCTCAGTCGACCGTGCTCGTCGAACAAGCGATTCCAGGGATGGCGTCGCGATCGTGCGAGTTGCAGATCCGGGCATTGCCGCTTTCCGATGAATCGGTGTTGCTGGTGACTGCCCGCGATGTCAGCGAACGGCTGCATCGAGAACGAACCCAGCGTGAAAACGAGTCTCTACTCGGGGCGATCCTGGAAACCTGCGGGGTGGGACTGTGTCTGTGGGACCATCGTCATCGCTTCGTAAGCTGTAACCGGGCGTTTTGCGAGCTGGTCGGGTTTCGTCCCGAGGAGCTGGTCGGTCGTCCGCTGGCGAAGGTTTTGTCGACGGAAGAAGTGGATCGGGCGCAGGGCCTGTTTGCCGAGCTGTTGAGCGGCAGTGGCAAGGCGCACAGCGCGAGCGGCATTGAACTACGTTGTCGACGGCGAGACGGCTCGCTGGTCGATGTTGCGATCGCGGTGAGCGTGCTGATTCGCGACGAAGGGCGTCGCTTCATCGTCGGCTCGGTGATGGACATCACGGAGCGCAAAGAAAAGCAGCTCGAGCTGATCGAGCGGGCGATCGAAGCGCAGCGGGAAGCCGAGAGCAAAAACGAGCTGAACGCGGCCCTGTCGGAAAAGCTGGTGCTCATCGAACGGCAGCATCAACAAATCCTGGATCTATCGGCCCCGGTGCTCGATGTCTTCGATGGTGTGCTGCTGCTGCCCGTGATTGGGACACTCGATGATGCCCGTGCCAAAACGATCACCGAGCGGCTGCTCGACGCGGTGGTTTCCCATCGGGCGCGCTTGGTGCTGATCGATCTGACGGCGGTCGAAACGATGGACAACGCGAGTGCGACGGCGCTGCGGCGGATGCTGAGTGCGATCGAGATGCTCGGCTCACGTCCGATCGTGACCGGGATCAGTCCGCAGATCGCGATGATGCTGACCCGGCTCAGCGATCGCATCGAGGGTGGCTTCGACAAGCTGGAGACGCTGCCCGATCTCAAGGCAGGCGTACGCTACTGTCTGACTCGGCGCTAGCCCGCTGTCCTTCGGAGACTTGCGGGAGCTTTACTGTGCATGGGTCTGTTTTGTAAGATGACTTACATGATCCCATTTGACGATTTCGTGTCTGCCATCGAAAAGTACAAGCGTCGCAAGGAAGCAGAGGCCGCTGCTGCCCCGCCCGTCCAGGCCGGTCGGCCCCGCCCTGAGAGGCCCGCGCCGCGTTAGTCCGAATCGACCCAGCGTGCCTTGGGTGTTTACGTCGAAAGGGCGCCCGGCTATCTTGGCGAAGATGAATCGCGGCCGCAGAAGTCGTTGGTCCTTTGCAAGCTTGAGCGGGCTCATGCCGCTCGCTGTTGCGGGCTGTCTGGCCAGCACCAGTCCGACGCCCAGCGCGACTCCCGCAGTCCCGCCTCGGCCCGAGCTAGGATGCCAGCGTCAAGGTGCCGAACGCATCGAAACGGCCAACTATCGTGGTGGCACGCGGCCCGATGTCATGAAGGTGTTTCACAAGAACCCCGATGGCAATCCGCCGCTGTACATGTCCTGCAAAGAGGTCGATCTGAACGGCGACGGACGCAAGGACATGCTGCTCTACCTAGACAAGTATGGGCGCAAGCTCCGTGAGGAGTTTGACCATGACAAAGATGGGGTCGCCGATCAGAAGACCTTCTACGAAGCGGGTCAGCTTGTGCGTGATGAGCACGACAGCGACTCCGACGGAAAAATTGATCTGATCGAGCATTTCCAAGACGGCAAACGAGTCCGCCTGGAACGAGTGAGCACAGCGGCCTCCAGCAGCGCAGCCACGACCGCACCGAGCAATCCGACCGCGCCTGCGACCCCACCGACCGCGCCAGTGGCTCCCACGTCGCAGGTTGCTCCCGCGCCAGTGCCTGCCACCTCTTCTCCAGAAAGTGCTCGCTAGAGCGAAACCCCACTGCAACAACTCCCCGCTCGATCGAAAACCCCGCTAGTATCTGCGCCGCTTTCGTTGAGTTTCCCGAGGTCACGATGTCCGATACGACGACGCAAGGTATTCGCGTTGAGGTAAAGACGCGCTATGCACCGGAGCGCTCGCAACCCGAGGCGCGGATGCACTTTTTCGTCTACACCATCACGATCAGCAACACCGGTACGGAGCCTGCGCAACTCATCAGCCGACACTGGGTCATCACCGACGCTACCCAGCATGTCGAAGAGGTGCGTGGTCCCGGTGTCGTTGGTCAGCATCCGTTTCTTCGTCCTGGCGAGAGCTACACCTATTCGTCCGGCTGCATGCTGCGCACCGAGTTTGGAACGATGGAGGGGTCGTACCAAATGGTTCGCCCTGACGGTAGCAAGTTCGACGCGGAGATCGCTCCGTTCCTGCTTGCGCTGCCGCATGCGGTGAACTGATGACCACAGATCGCAGTCGTCCGATCGGAGTCTTCGATTCGGGCGTCGGTGGGCTCACCGTGGTCGCGGCGGTGCTATCGCGCTTGCCGAGCGAGAGAATCGTCTACCTCGGTGACACGGCGCGGGTGCCGTATGGAACCCGAAGCGCGCAAACGGTACTCAAATACTCACGCAACGCTGCCCGATTTTTGCTGCGTCACGACGTCAAGCTGCTGCTGATCGCGTGCAATACCGCTTCGGCGGCGGCGCTGCCTGGACTTGGTGCGGAGCTGTCCGTTGGTGTGCTGGGTGCCGTCGAACCCGGGGCCCAGGCAGCAGCGGCCGTGACGCGCAGCGGTGAGGTCGGCGTGCTCGGCACGCTGGCGACGATTCGATCGGGCGCTTACGAGCGAGCGCTGTTGGCGTTGGCTCCGTCGCTACGAATCCACGTCCAGCCCTGCCCGCTACTGGTGCCGCTGGTCGAGGAGGGCTGGACCGATCCCGCTGACCCGGTGAGTCAGCTCATCGTTCGTCGCTATTTGACCGAGCTGCGCGATCGGGCTCCGCTGCTCGATACGCTGGTGCTGGGTTGTACGCATTATCCACTGCTGCGACCGACGCTGGCACAGGTGGCCTCGGAGCTGTGGGGCCATCAGGTGATGCTGGTCGATTCGGCGGAAGCAATGGCAGTCGCGACGGAAAAGCTGCTGGCCCGGCAGGATCTCCTCGCTCGCGAAACAGAAGGAACCAACTTGCATCCGACCGATCGCCTGCGCTGCTTCGTCACAGATGAGGCACGGGTGGCCGATGTCGCGGCACGGTTCCTTGGTCGATCGCTGCCGCAGGTCGAGTTGGTCGATCTGTAGTTCGTGGCGGCTTTCACCGGGGTTGCCGATCGCTCTGTCGCTATAGCGCCTCTTGGGGCAGCGGTTCGTGCTCCCAGGTCTGGTTGCACGACAGGCATCGCCAGCGCACTTGGGGTTTTGCCGCCATGCCTACCGATGGATAGACCGGCAAACGCAGTCGCTGGGCGGGTTGCTCACGAGGAATCGGCTCTCTGATGATCTGCCCCTGACAGATGTCTCCGGAAAAGGCGGTGATGGCGATGTGGCGCATGGTGGGTTTAGTCGAAGAAGGCTTCGGTCCGGATCTGCCGCTTGCGCTCGACACCGCGTGCGATGAGCGCCGCTTTGCATTCTTCAATCATTTGGCCGTTGCCGCACAGATAGAAGGTCGGACGCGTCAGCGACGGTAATAGCTCCAGCACTGGCGGCACCACTCGTCCTCGTTCACGCCAGAATCCACGAGGCTGCGACAGATAGATGTGCGCCGAAAAGCGAGGATTCCTGGCCGTTAGCGATTGGAGTTCGTCCTGCCAAAACAGATCGTCTTCGTGGCGCAGTCCCCAGAACAGCTCGACGCGGCCCGTCTCAGGTCGAGCCAGGGTTTCGAGCAGCATCGGCCAAATTGGGGCCATGCCGGTCCCCGTTGCCACATAGACGACGTCTCCGGTATGCGACAGTTCATTGACGAAAAATCCCATCGGTCCGGTGAAGCTGATTTCCTGGCCTGGGGTAAGTCCTGCAAAGAACTGCGAGCCGACCCCATCTTCGAGGATTCGCAGCACCAGCCGAAGCTCTCCGCGCTGTTCCGGTGAGGACGCGATCGAGTAGCTGCGTAGCACCGCATTGCCATCCGCATCTTCTCCCACCCGCAAGGACAGGAACTGGCCGGGACGGAAGGTCAGCTCCGGTTCATCATGGGAAAAGATGTACTCAACAGTCTGGTTCGCTAGCGGACGCGAGGATCGCAACCGGGCGTGATGGATTCTGTTTTGCACGGGTGGTAACGTAGCCGCATGTTGCAATCTCGTCGAGCCTTGGCTGCATGCGTCCTGATGATTGCCTGTCAGGGCGGCTGTGAAAAACGTGACCGAGCAGTTCCTCCCGCGCCTCCGAGCCTGCCACCACTCTCTGCGGTGAAAGGGCCAGCGCCAGCACCGACTCAGCCGATGCCAGCCATGCCGGCGGGTCATGAGTCGATGCTGCACGGCGTACAAGGGGCCCAGGCGGTACCGACCGCGTCGACCGCGACCGTGCTGGCGAGCGGCGTGATCAAGGTTTCGGATGCGGTCAAAGACAAGGTCAAGATGGGCGCGACCGTGTTCCTGTCGGGGCGAGGTGTCCCGCAGGGAGGTCAGCCGGGCATGGTGCTGCTCGCGAAGAAGCTGATGGTCAATCACAGCGAGATCGCGTTTGAGCTGACCACCGATGACCTGATGGGCATGGGCGGGCCTCCGACAGGCCCGGTGATGTTGGCGGCCCGAGTCGACCAAGATGAAGACGCCAGCACCAAGCAGCCGGGCGATGTGGAAGGACAGCTCGGTCCAGTGACGCTGCCGGCGCGTTCGGTGGCGGTGGTGCTCGATACTGTGCGCAAAGAGGGTTCGGGGCCGCCCGTTGATACCACCTTTGGTCACGGCGCGATGCCGCAAGGTCACGGTGCGATGCCACCCGGTCACGGAGAGCTGCCACCTGGCCACATGCCCGTTCCCGGATCTTCCGGTGCGCTGCCGCCTGGTCACAGCCCGGTTCCACCGGCTGCGAGAACGATGCCACCGGCTTCTGGCCAAAAGCCGCCTGGGCATCCCTAGCCGCTTCCTATGAGCCTGCGGCGGCCTAGCGTCGACACTGGCACGGTATCGCTAGCGGAGTTAGTGTAAGCGACAAGCGGTGCATCATCGCTGCGAGTTGGCATCTTACGCTTGTGACAGCAAAGAAGAGGGAAACCATGACTGCCCTTTCATCAGTTCGGATGAGCATCGCACTGGCTGGCCTGTTGTTATCGTCCGGTTGTGCGACGATGCCTCGGCCGGTTCCAGTGGCGTCGCAGCCGCTGGCCTCGGTGCAGGTGGCGGGGGTTTCGGTCCATGTCCCGAGGCTCGATCCAGGCGACTATCCGGGTGATGTGCTCGAGGTCATGACGCCGGTATTGGTGGTGATCGAAAATCGCTCCAATGCCGAGATTTTGATAAATCCCGAAGGATTTGTGCTCGTGGGAGCCGGCGGCATGCAGTACGCGCCGCTGCGCGCCGAGCAGTTGGCCCTAAAAGACGCAGTGCCGACGAGCAATCCCTCTACTGAAGGACAAGTTCTGCTGGCGTGGCGTGGTGGTGGCGGTCGCGTCCGTGTGGGTGGCGCACCCAGCTTCTCGGGGGTTCGGAGCGCGCCTGTCTATCGCGGACCGAGCGGTGGCGGCGTCCATGTTGGTGCGCCCGCGATGAGACCCTCGACGGGATTTCACAGCAGCCCTGGCAGTTATGGTCGACCGGGCTACTACGGCGGTCGTAGCTACTACGGTCGTTCGGGTTACTACGGTCGACCCGGCTACTATTCGCGTCAGTGGTGGGGCTGGAACTATCCGTGGCTGTGGGGTGCTGGCTGGGGCATGAACTGGTACGGCAGCCCGTGGTGGTGGCAAAACCAGGGTGACTCGGGATGGACCCGGTCAGATGCTGCGCAGATGGCGCTTCCGGCGGGACGGCTGCCGCCAGGTGGACGGACGGGTGGCTTCTTGTACTTCCCGAAGCTGCCGGGCTCCGAGGGCACCTCGCTGATCCTGGCGTGGCAGATGCGTGACAGCAGCGGCCAACAAGTTCTCGGGGATGTACAGATACCGCTCGAGCTGTCGGAGCAGCAGTAGCCATGCGGTTCCTGCGGGCGGCGCTCGGCTCGCTGCTCATGACGCTGTCGCTCGGCTGTCAGCCAGCGGCGCGAAATCCGGCGGCGCTGTGGATCGACTACTTGCAGAGCGAGCTGAACCTTGTTCTCGTGGACCATGAACCGCCGCCGTTTTGAGCGCCTGGTGTGAGGGCCGGTGGCTCTCCTTCATCGCTAGAAGCGGCGTATGTGCTTCGGGACAAAGTACCGGCGGGAACGTGGGACATCATTGGCGATGGCTTGCTGCTCGGCAATGGCGTAACCAAAATGCGGGTTCGTTTTGAAGTGCGAACCCGTGCGGCGGCGGCGGTCGATGACAGCGCGGACCAAGTGCTGGTTGGCGTCGAAAACGTCTTTGTCCGTGATGCTGCGAACCCGCTCTACGCGGTCCCATTTCAGACGCAGGCACAAGGCGTGGCGAGCGATTTCGAGGCCGGAGACAAACTGGTGCTACGGATGACGGCGCTCACCAATGACAGCGATTCGGGTGGAATGTATATCCCCAACGCCGATGGCGTGTATCGACTCGGGAGAATCCCCCGAATCCAGCTTCCGCCGTCGCCGTAGACCGCCGGTATGAATCGGGTGATCCAGCCGGGCGTTCGCTACACCTCGTCGAGCTGACCCTCTCCATCGGTGCGACTCGACTCGGGCGAGCTTGGATCGCACTCGGACACCACCCAATCGAGATAGGCTTGGTTTACTGATTCGACCGATAGCCGAACGATCTCGGGGACGTCGTAGGGATGTAGATCGGTGAGCCGCTGTACCAGTTCTGGATATCGGACGGCCGAGGTCTTGATCATGCAGACGACCTCGCGGTTTGACACGATCTCGCCCTGCCAGTGATAGATCGACGACACCTCGCGGACCTGATTCACACAGGCGCACAGCCGTTCGTGGAGCAGCGTGTTGGCCACTTCGCCCCACTCGTTCCCGCTCGGAAACGTGCACAGAAGGATGACCAGCTCGGAACCATTGGCAACCGGGAGATCTGCGGATGACATTCTTCCATTATAAGAGCACAGTTCTTGTCGACGAAAGAAGACTGTGTCCGGCTCAGGCCAAACCCTGACTGAGGCGACGGGAACTTTTGCGCCCTATCAAACTGCGCAAACTATCTCGGCAAAAAGCAAAAATTGGTATAATCACGAACAATGACAACCTCTGTGGTCCCAGAGCAGGTGGCCCCGTATGAGGTCTTTGCCGACTGTCCACTGATTAGCGGCACGCCGCTGGTGGCGCATCTCTTGGGGCGGAGATTCGAACAGCGGCTCAATGAACGAACCGATCAAGTCTTTGACAGCGAGGTCCAAAAGGCACTGCTAAAGACGCTGTCGCATTTGTGCGCGGTGCTGGGTTGCAGCTTCGGGTATGCCGATCGTACCGATCTGCTGCTGTTTGCGATCTCGCAAGGCAGCGATGCGAGGCGACTGCTGGCGCGGATTGCTGGTGAGGCATCGGCGAAGCTGTCGCTGATGGTCAATGAGGTCTTCACCTTCGATGTACGGCTGTTCGAGGTTCCGAATGTCGAACTTGCACGAACGTACTTTCAGTGGCGACGACAGCGGGCTGAATCCGCAGCGATCGAGCGCTACCTGACACATGTGCTGGAGCAGGCCAAGACCGCGCCAGCGACGATTCAAGCCATCCTCGGTGGAACTGGTCCCGAGCAGCGGATTGCGATTCTCCGTCAGCACGGCGTCGAGTACATGGCGCTCCCCGCATGGCAGCGACACGGCTCATCGGTGTATATGTCTCAAGAGGACGGCAGGCAGCCCCAACTCGTGATTGATCTCCGTCTTCCCGACGCGGCCAGCTATCCCGATTATCTCGCTCGTCACTTGGTCTGATCGCCACTCTTCCTCGACGAAAAATTTTGCGTGTCAGGCCGGGACTCGTGGATACTGCCGCGCATGCTCTCCCTGGCATCGTGGCGACGAATTCTGGTAGTCATTGGCACCGCTTTCGTCACGCTCGCTGGCAGTAGTCCTTCTTTTGCATCGAGCAGACACCACCGTAAGTCCTCCGCGACGGCGCAGGTGAAGTCCGGCAAGCATCTGGTCAGGAAAAAGCCAGCGCGCAAGCGGGCTCGCGAACGGGCGGTGCCGGTCTATACGCGTGGCGGTCTGCCCAACATTCAAGCGCGGGCCGCCGTGGTGTTGGATCTCAACACCGGGACGCCCTTGTTTCAGAAGAATCCCGACGAAGTGCGACCGATCGCGTCGATCTCGAAGTTGATGGCGATGTTGGTGGCGCTTGAACACAAGCTGGACCTCGACGGCGAGACCGAGATTACGCAAGAGGACGCCAAGCGGACGACCCGGGGGGCCAAGTCGCGGCTGATGGTCGGAATGAAGCTCAAGAATCGCGACCTGCTCCATGCGGCGCTGATGGCGTCGGACAATCGTGCGGTGTTGGCGCTTGGTCGGGCGGCGGGGTTATCCCCAGCGGAACATGCGGCGCAGATGACCGCAAAGGCGCGGAGCCTGGGACTTCGCAAGACCGAGTTTCATGATCCGACGGGCCTTGATTACGGCAACGTATCCTCACCGCGAGAGACGGTGACGATGCTGCTGGCGGCGCTGAAGCATCCGTTGATCGCCAAGGCGTGCAAGACCCGCTCGTATGTCGCTCACGTACTGGGACCGAAAAAGCGCACGATCGACTACAGCAACACCGATGTACTGCTCGCGTCGCGTCACGAGGTTCTGGGCGGCAAGACCGGCTACAACGATCGGGCGGGCTATTGCTTGGTGGTGGCGGCGCGGCTCGCTGAGGGGTCGGGGAAAGGTCGCGAGGTCGCAATGGCCTTCCTTGGGGAAGAAGGCAAAATGAGTCGCTTTGCGGACTTCGGCCGTGCGGCGCAGTGGCTCATCGAAAAACACCCTGCTGAGACGACGAAGGCATCGGTGGTGACTCCGGGAATGATGCCGGTGGAAACCAAGACGGCCAAGCTGGCGGATAGCAACCGAGGCTAACGAGTGTTGGCACGTCGCGGTCTTCTTTTCGTCGGGTGGGCCGCGCTGCTGGCGCTGGGCAGCGGTCGTGCCGTGCTGGCTGATGAAACGGCTGCCGTTCCGCGCCTGCCGGCGGTACCGGTAAGAGCAGAGTCTGAACCGTCGCTGCGGCTGCGTCCTTCGGTCGACAAGCTACAGGCCAGCCTGACGAGCGACAAGCGGATCTATGCTCGGTTGGTAAAGCTCTGTGACTCGTTTGGTCCTCGACTGTCGGGCAGTGACAACCTCGAACGGGCGATTGACTGGATCTTGGCCGAACTACAGCGCGATGGGCTGACCACGGCGCGGGGCGAGCCGGTGATGGTGCCGCGCTGGGTGCGAGGTCAGGAGGAACTCACGCTCAGCGCCCCCTTGGCACAGCGAGTCTCGGTGCTGGGGCTGGGCGGAAGCGTCGCGACGCCTCCTGAGGGAATTGCCGCAGAGGTGCTGGTGGTGCAGAGCTTCGAAGAGCTCAAGCCGGGCACGGCGCGCAACAAAATCGTCCTATTTGCCCCGCCGTTTGTGTCCTACGAATCGGCGGTACCGTTTCGGTTGTTGGGCGCGGTGAAGGCTGCTGAAGCAGGGGCCAAAGCCGCGCTGCTGCGCTCACTGACCCCGCAGTCCCTTGGTACTCCGCATACCGGCGTGATGACGTACAAAGAGGGTGTTGCGCGCATTCCGTTTGCGGCCGTAAGCACCGAGGATGCCGACCGGATGCTGCGTCAGCAGCGCGCTGGACAGCGGATAGAAGCGAAACTTGTGTTGCGAAGCCAAGCGCTACCACCGTCTCCGTCGCGCAACATCGTGGTCGAGGTGCTAGGTCGGGAACGTCCCGACGAGGTGGTGGTGTTCGGCTGTCACATCGACTCGTGGGATGTGGGGCAGGGCGCGCACGATGACGGAGGGAACTGCGTGGCGGCCTGGCATGCGCTGTTGGCGCTGCGAGAGCACATGCCGCGTCGAACGGTGCGGCTGGTGATGTGGGTCAACGAAGAAAACGGCGGCGCTGGAGCAAAGGCCTATGCGGCGGCGCATGGGAACGACAAGCATGTGCTGGCGATCGAGGCCGATAGCGGGGTGTTTCGACCGACGGGTTGGCTGTTTTCTGGCAGTGAGGCGGCACTCGCGAAGGTCCACACGGTGGCCGGGCTGCTGGCACCCATGAATGCTTCGATGGTCGGAATGCCCGGCGGTGGTGCCGATCTCAGGCCGCTGTTTGAACGAGGCGTACCAGTGGTCGGGCTTCAGGTGGCGGGCGAGCGCTACTTTGTGTATCACCACTCGGCGGCGGATACCGTCGACAAGGTTGATCCGATCGAGCTCGGACAGGTGGCGGCGGCGCTGGCGGTCTTTGTCTACGGTGCGTCAGAGCTTTGGTAGCGCTTCCGGCGTGGTATCGGCTCGACGCTCGTTGATGCCGACGACCTTTTTGGGAAGTGGCAGCGGCTTGCGTCCTGGCTCGAAGCTGGTGAGGACAAACTCGGCCTTGCCCAGCTCGGTTTCGCCTTCGATGCGCAGCGGCAGCCGAGCGGGATCATCGCTGACCCACACGGTACCGAAGCGCGGCGGCCGACCTACTTTTTGGCCATTATTGACGATGCGCTCTCCCCGGCAAGCGATCTTGATGGCCTTCTGCGGGCCGTTTGGTGTCGCCAGCTCCTCGCGTCCGACAACCTCCATCGTGCCCTGATAGAAGGCCGAGCCGTCGAGAACCACCAAATCCAGCTTGTCTCCATCGTGGAGCCGCATTGCTCGCAGCGAGAGTAGCACCGCCAGTGGATCGAGCGGCTCCGTCGGCATGGTCATCCGGCCGCGCTGCTCGCCATTGGGCCTGGTGATGACCAGATCCACGGTTTTCCCGTCGAGCGTGATGACAGCCGTGCGCATCCGCCAGCCGCTCTCTTGCAGGTGAATGCTACGGGGTAGCAGCGTGGCTCCATCGAGCACCAAGCGGTACTGCTCATGCAGCCCCGAGATAGCCTTTGCCAGCCCGAGCGCTTCCGCCTCGGCCACGATGTTGATCACCGAACCGGTGCCCTGTTGGGTCGGTGGTGAGATCGCCAATCGTGCGCGCCCCGCGTCGACGGAACCGAGAAAACGGAGGCTGAAAGTGAAGGCCTCGCCTTGCCTCGTTACGTGACCTTTGGGTGCCACGTTTGCGGCTCGGCCCAAGGCGGGGCTGGCTAGCAAAGAGAGTCCCGACAGCACCAAAGCGGACACGATCTTGGAGGCGGGCGATGTCTTCATGCTCGATTCGACGGTTGAGTGGGCTGGGTCATTTTGTCGATCAATGAATCAGACCGACTATTTTCACTCTACCGCTTTGCCTTCGACAAGACGATCCGCCAGGTTCCTTTGGTCTTGGCATTGCTTCCGAGCAGGGTCTTTTTGCGGAATCCGGGAGCACTGACTTCGCAACTGCCATCGCTGGGAATCTGAACTTGGCAGCTTGGGTTGCAGCCAAGTGTTTCCCCACCACAGACCACTGAGGCCAGCGCTTTTTTCGGGGCAATCGTCAGCTTGACCGAACGTGGAGGCTTGGCCGGGGATGGGATTGGGTCCACGCGATTGGTCTGTTTTGGCTGAATATCGGTGGTTTTTGGCTGAACAGGGGGCGTCACGCCGCTCGGCTTCGTTCCTGCATCGGATGGCATCCCCGGACTACCCAAATCAGACAGATTCACCGCTGCTTTGGTGACCACGAGCGGCCCGAGGTCCGGCACTGACAAGCCGCCGGTTTTCTCTTTTCCATCACTGCGGAGCGCCAAGTAGAGCGTACCGAGCACCATCGGCACGAGCAGTGCACCCCCGACCACCAGCAGCCATCGCGGCAGCCTTCCAGAGGGCGGTGGCAACACCACCTTCGCTGTGCTGGTTCCCACCAAGACTTGTTCGATCGCGGTGAGCGCCGTTTCCAAATCGGTCATTTTTTCGAAGCGGTCGCCTGGCTTTTTGGCCATGCAGCGGGCAATCACCTGCTCCAGCGACTCTGGGATGTTTGCTTCGGGACGGACCTTGCGCGGCGGCATCGGCTGCTTGTAGACATGCTTGTAGACCACGTCGGTGGTGGTGGCGCCATCGAAGGGAAGCTGCGATGTCAGCATCTCATACAGGATGCAGCCGAGCGCGTATTGGTCGCTGCGAGCATCCGTGTCTCGTCCGGTGACCTGCTCGGGGGAGATGTACTCTGCCGTTCCGACGACGGTGCCATCTTGGGTGAGTCGCTGTCCCGCGTCGAGCTTCGCCAGTCCAAAGTCGACGATCTTGACCACGTCGCGTCTCCCCTCCCGCTCGAGGAGAAAAATGTTGTCCGGTTTCAAATCGCGGTGGACGATGCCTTTGTCGTGGACGGCTTGCAGTCCACGGGCGATCTGGGCACCGATTCGACAGACGCGGAGCGGTGGGAGCGGGCCGCTCGTGATGGCCTCGGTCAGCGTCTCACCTTCGAGAAACTCCATGACCAGGTACGGGTGGCCCTCGATCATCCCAAAATCGGTCAAATCGACGACGTTGGTGTGGTTGATCATCGACGCGGTCTGGGCTTCCTGGATGAAGCGCTTCCACGCCGATTCCTCTTGGGCCTTGCGGAGGACCTTGATGGCAACCGGCTTGCGCAGCGTGACGTGTCGAGCTTGATAAACCACCCCCATCCCGCCTTCGCCGAGCCGTCCCTCGACGGTGTAGCGATTGTCGATGGTGGTGCCAATGAGCTTATCTTCCGATAGCGTCGACGGGTCGGCGAGCGGACAGATGTGGACCGTGCCGGTCTTGTAACTCGCCCCGCAGCGAGAACAGGTTGTGGCGTCGCCCGTATCTGTTCTTTCCGTGCTCACCGTCGTCCTCGCGCTCCGTCAACCATTGGCTGCTTTTGTAGCGACGGACAGATGGCGTGGTTGCGGACTTCGGCTCGGCAGAGATCGCCGTCGGTTGTTCCGCGCACAGCCTGCGTCGTCGTGGTGTAGCGATGGGAGCGCCAGAATAGGTCCATGATACAACAAACTTTTTCAGTAATGTATGATTCGAATCAGTCCGAGTTGATGGCCTGAAAAGTTACGAAATTCGCTGTATCTTGGCTAGCTTCCGTCGGCAATCCTACAAGGTAGGGATGTGCGCAGAATTGCTATTTACATCACTAATTTCAATCGATGAGATATCATAAAAAGAAGCTAGTGCTGCGTCGTCAGATGCTACGAGGTGGACTCGGTTGCCGCGTCGCGCAGCGAGTTCTAAGGCTGAAGACACCATGATCGGGACGCTGGTAGGCCCATATCGGATCGAGAAGAAGCTTGGCCAAGGCGGCATGGGCGCAGTCTATGAAGCGGTTCATGAGACGATCGAGCGTCGCGTCGCCATCAAGGTTCTCAATCCTCAGCTTGCGCAGAACTCCGACGTGGCGGTGCGCTTCATCAATGAAGCCCGTGCCGTCAACCTGGTGAATCACCCGGGGCTGGTTCAGGTGTCGGATTTCGGGCAGATGCCCGATGGGACAGCGTACATCGTGATGGAGCTGCTCGAGGGCGAAACCCTGAGCAAGCGTCTGGCACGACTGGGCGGCAAGATGCCGCTGCCCGAGATCCTCAAGCTGGTCCGCCAGATCACCTCCGCGCTACAGGCCGCCCACCTCAAGGGCATCGTTCACCGTGATCTCAAACCAGATCTGATTGCTTTGCTCTTTCTCGTCGAGAGGGTCGGTTCCGCGCTGCGGTTGGGAAGTGCGTGGGAAGCCGAGCCTGTGTTCCAAAGTCAGTAAGCGTCGACGGGGGGAGTCGTGCTCGATGGCACTCTGTGATAATACGAAACAACAACAGAGCTGAAGGAGAGTCGATCCCTGATGGGCCACAAGAATGAAAATCGTGCGAAGGTCTGTCTTCATCACGACTTTGAGTTTGTGAAGGAATCGGATCTGAACGTCCAAATCGCACAATTTGCGGCGGCTCATGAAGCGGAACATCGTCAGATTCTGGCGATGGATTCTCGTCGACCACTTGGTGTAGGAAAAGTGCGAGTGACTTTTCGCATCATCGAAAAAAAGCGCTCGAAATAGTTCGGAGTCCCGTGCTCTGTTCGTGATTGGGAATGCCTCATGTTGATCTACAAAATCCTGTCCGAAGCAGAGTGGAGTCAGGCCGAACATCAAGGGCAGTTCGACGGTTCAGGAGTCGATCTGCGCGATGGATATATTCACTTTTCTACCGCAACGCAGGTCCGAGAGACAGCGGCGAAACACTTCTCTGCCCATCACGGTTTGGTGCTGCTGGCGGTCGATACGGAACGGTTAGGAAGTGGCATTCGATGGGAGCCCTCGCGAGGAGGTGCTCTGTTTCCGCATCTCTATGGGTCGCTGACGCTCAGCGCGGTTGCGTGGGTGAGTCCGCTGCCGGTTGGCGCGGACGGATTCCACGTATTTCCGAAGGAGTGGCTTCCCTAAGAAGCCCAGACGGCGCGGGGAATTCCTGGCGCATTCTCCGACGAGGCTGTCGGTAAACCAGACAACGTCATGTTGGTGACGGAGTCGGATCCGGAGTCCGGGACTCGGGAGCGGGTGAAGCTGCTCGACTTTGGGATCGCCAAGCTTGGGGGCGCGTCACAAGGGGTCAACAAGTCCAACACCCAGACCGATGCGGTGCTGGGTTCACCGGAGTACATGTCACCAGAGCAGTGCAAGGGCGGCGTCAACATCGACCAAAAGGCCGATCTGTACTCGCTCGGTGTGATTATGTTTCGGCTGCTATCGGGGCGCTTGCCGTTCAACGCCGAGGGTGTGGGCGCGCTGATGGCCATGCACATCTACGAGAAAGTGCCGGATCTCAAGCCGCTGGCACCGGATGCACCGCCCGAGCTGGTGGCGCTGATTGAGAAGATGCTTTCGAAGGCCTCGGAGGATCGTCCCACGGCGGCCCAGGTCCAGTACGAGATCGAGCAGATCGCGAGCCGTGTCGGCATGCCGATGGTCACGAACTCGATGCAGGCGATCCGATCGCAGATCATGACCGCTGACTCGATGCCGGACAGCGTGCGGGGAATCTCGACGCTTGGTGGAGCCTCGGGTCAAGCGGCAGTGGTTCCGGTCAAGAAGTCGCGGGCTCCGCTGTTTATTGGACTTGGCGTGGGGAGTGCTCTGCTGATTGTCGGTGCGGTGTCGATGTTGGCGCTCCGCAATCCTCAGAAGCCACAGCCGCAGGTGGTGGTTCCGCCTCCTCCCAAGGAAGTAGTGACGACGGTGAACACGCCGCCGCCACCTCCGAAGCAGAAGCCGAAGTGGAGTGTGGATAGCGAGCCACAAGGTGCCGACATCATCCGGACCGACGATGGCCAGCTTCTGGGACAGACACCTTGGACCGGGGAACAGCCGGAAGGCAGCGGTCCCGTCGAGGTCGTGTTGCACCTGAGCGGCTATGCGGATCGCAAGATCACGCTGAAGCCGGGAGCAGACTCTGCATACAAGCAGGCACTGAAGCCCAAGCGTAGCAAAAAGAGCAAAGCTGACGGTAAGAACCAGGATCACAAGAAAGATGACGGACCAGAAATTGCGGACTAATCCTCTCCCGTTGTGGCGGCTGAGTGTTGCTGCTGTGGCCTTTTGTGCGGCGTTGTCACCTGCTGCTGCTGCGGAACAGAGCGGCGGAGAAGACAGCGTTGCGGCCTCTGATCCCTGCCTGACAGACAATCTGTGCCGGGGTCACTATGACGAAGCGCGCAAGGCCTTCAAGGACAAACACTACGAAGAGGCGCACAAAGAGTACAAGTCTGCATATGAGCGTCGCCAGGCTCCGTGGTTGCTCATCAACATTGGTCGTTGTTTGCAGCGCCTTGGCCGTAACAAAGAGGCCCTCGATTACTATCAGAGATACCTCAAGGCCGATCCCAATCCGAAGCCGGAACTGGTAGCGGCAGCGAACGGCTACATTGAGCAGGTCAAAGCCGGAATTGTCGACGAACCAGAGGCCAAACCAGAGCCCAAGCCAGAGCCCAAACCGGACTCGCAGCTCACTACTGCCCACCCCCAACCATCCCCCGCTTCCGCTGAGCCCGAAAAGACACCGGTCTACAAGAAGTGGTGGTTTTGGACGATCATTGGAGTGGTAGTGGCTGGTGGCGTAGCGGGCGGGGTGGTGGGTGGTGTGCTCGCCAATCGCGAGACGGTCCAGCAGGTTCAGACGAACCCCCCAGTTCCGACGGGTATCACGATCTATATGCCTTCCTTCTAACGAATGAGCCGCTTACGGAGGAGTTCATGAACAATTGGTTTCATCAGATTGGCGCTCGGTCGCTGCTGCTCGCAAGTGCGTGGCTTGCGGGTTCCTGCGGACCCGTGGTTGAGACTGTTCCCGATGGTCAGATTCTGATTATGGTGAGCGTGAAGGGAGTCCAGACCGGCACGCAGTCGCTGCAGATCCAGTCGGCGCTCAATGGGAAGGCGGACCCAAACGGACTGAACATCACGAACAACACCAGCAAGTTCGCGATGCAACTTCCCAACCAGGCGTCTTCCTACGGTCAACTCAAGATCGATGGCTACGCGATGGATGGAAATCAGTGCTATCTGGCCAACGGTCAGGTCACTGAGCAAATCACCGGCCAGAAGACGTACTACGAGCTGGAACTGACTCTCCTTCCACAGGCTTCTCCCAAGTGTGGTTTGACAGTCACCGTGACGGGAACTGGAACGGTTACGTCAAGTCCTGCTGGCATCAACTGTGGAGCGGGGCAGACCGTCTGTTCCTACGACTTTCCGTTCGGCACCGATGTGGTCCTAAGCGGTCCGGCGAGCACCAGCACCTATCCGATCTGGGCCGCTGGCTGCACTCCTTCTGCGACCTATTACACACCCACTTGCACGACCAAGCTCCAGAAAGGCGGCGCGACGGCGGCGGTGGAGTTTGTGCAGCGGGCATGTTCTCCTGACGGCTGGTGCCAGTACCATTCATTGAGCAACACGCAGAGTCTGCTCGACATATGGGGATCTGGTGCCAAGGATCTATGGGCCGGCGGTGGTAGCGGCACGCTGCTGAACTCGACCGGAGGGGCCTGGACTCAATCGAGCACTGCGCCGTTTATGACCAACTCGATCTCGCTGATTCGGGGGTCGAGTGCCAGCAACGTCTACGCACTGTCGAACAGTGGTGGAACTCCGGGACTGGCGCGCTGGGATGGGTCCAAGTGGAACGCACTTCCGGCCTGGCCTGGCGCTCCCAACATTGACGCACGCGGGCTCGTGGCGCTTACGGGCGGCGACGCCATCGTGATGGGCTACAACTTCAGCTCCAGTGGTCCCTTCGCGGCGCGTTTGAGCGGCATGACCTGGACTCCCATGATCACCGGACTTGGGGCGACGGACTACCTCAACCGAGCCTGGGCTGCATCAGAGACGGAGGTCTGGGCTGGCGGTAACACCGGAATTTGGCGCTGGGATGGCACCAAATGGAACAAGGATGCGAGCGCTCCAGTCCAGAACAAGTCCGTCCAGTATGTCTGGGGCACCAGTAACAAGGACATCTGGGCTGCTACTTCCACCGAGCTGTTTCACTATGACGGAACCGCGTGGACGGCCTCCACGCTCGATAACGGAGTCACGATCACGAGCATTGGCAACCTTGGCGGTGGCGCTGGGCCAGAGGTCTGGCTTGCGAGTAACACTGCCGGTCGCTTGTATCGCTACGCTGGAGGCGCGTGCAGCCCGAAGTGTTGGACCCAGGTTGACGTGACGGGTGTCACTACGAGCATTCGGGCGATCTGGGGTGCCGCGAACAACGATCTCTGGGCGGTCGGATTCAATGGCCTGATCTTGCACTACGATGGCCAAACTTGGACTCGCTCTCCGTATGCACGAGCGCCGCTGACCCTCAACAGCTTGACGGCATCTTATGGAGTGGCGAACAACCAGAATTCGGCGCTACAGATATTTGGCCCAGTTGATACCAATTTAAACACCGATGCCAACAACATCGTTCCAGCGACTGGATTCTCTACCACCAGCCAGTCGATGTTGGCTGCTTACGGACTACCAAACGACATCATGGTCGTTGGAGGCGGCGGCGTCATCCTCCGCTACGATGGTACGTCGTGGAAGACGGTTCCTTCAGGAACGACCAATACGCTCTATGGCGTGTACATCAGCAACACCACGCCTCGCTACTACTACGTCGCTGGTTCGAACGGCTACCTCGCCCGAGCAGATGGAACCTTTGCATGGACCGCTGCCACCAAGAATCCGGTCTATAACTCCACCTTCTTGGCGATGGCAGGAACTGGTGGTTCCACCGTCTACGCGACCAGCTTCTCCGGTGTGATCTATCGGACCACGGACGGTTTGAACTGGAACCAACTCACTCCGATCCCGAACCCAGAGAACTACTACAGCGCGTACTATCATCCCTACAACGGACGGGTGTATTTGGGCGGCACCAACGGGCAGCTCATCTACTACACAGGTGCTCCGTGGGCGACGCTGAACACCGGATCGACGGCCACTATCTATTCGATGTGGGCCAACAATACCTCGGCATCCATGTGGATTGGCGGATCGGGTGGAACGATGTTGAAGTACGACGGAACGAACTTCGCGCTACAGAAGACCGGAACGACCGCCGCGATTCGGACGATCTGGGGCAACAACCTGACCGATGTATGGGCAGCCGGAGACTCCGGAACGATCCTGCGCTGGAAGATGTAGCTACTTGAGGCGGGTGTTCAGCAAGTCGCTGAGCGCTTGCAGGGCATCAATGACCGTAAAGATGCCCACCACCTTCCCGTTCTGCTGCACAATCGCCGAGCCGTACTTTTTCGCAGCCATCTCGTCGACCACTTCATCGAGCGAGGAGTCAGGAGAGATCACATAGACCTCTTGGCTCATCGCGTCCTCCACAATCACCTCGCTCGGATTGACATCCTTGAGCGTCTCGATGAGGTGGATATCACGCATCGACAGAAGCCCAACAAGTGACCCGCCACTGAGCACCGGCAAGTGACGGATGTTGAACTCTCGCATCGTCTTTGCCGCATCGGCCAGCGTCAGGTCTGGACGAATCGTGTGTGGGCTGGTGGTCATGTACTTTTGGACTTTGGGAACAGGCTTGCTCATGGCGTTTTTCTCTCTTCGATGGACTACGTCGTCGGCTTAACGAAGCCAGCCTTAATTTGTGGATTCCTGGCGCGTCTTCAAGACCCAATTCTGAAATATTTTGAAACTCGCCCCGGTACATCATATGAATGATTTGAAATGCCTCATAATGAGGACCAGAGTCCGCCACAGAATGCCGATGATGAGCACAAAGGAATGCGCGGCTGCGCAAGGGACGCTGAAGCTATAGGAGCGGGGCAGGGGGCTGATTGATCGATAGCTCGACAACCAAGCGGGCGACCAGCTCATCATAGAGCGTCTTGAGCTCGGTGTCGCTGCGCACGGTCTGGTGGAGTCGTCCGCCAGCGCTCATGCCGTGACCTCCCGCTGCGCCTTTGCTGCCGACGACGCGACGGATCAATTCACCGGCGTGGGAGTCTTCATCTTCGCTACGAATCGACAGGAATACCTGGCCTTCGTACTCTCCCAAACACAGACAGTAGCGTGCCTTTTCGTAGGCGAGCATCAGCTCGGCAATCTCAGCCACGAGGTCGGGATAGGGAACGGTTCCCAAGTTCACCGCGAGCAGCTCTCCCCAGCAGATGGCGCGACGACAAGCGCGGTCCATGGCCACAAAGTGTTCGCGGCTTAGCTTGGGATTGGTGATCGAATACAGCTTGGTGTGATCCGCTTGCGCAGAGAGCTCCAGATACGCTTGGCGCTCGTGCGGCCCACACTCACGGCCCAGATCCCGTGTCTCGGTCTTGACGCCATACAGAAACGCGGTCGCGAGGTCTGCGGTGAGCTCGATCCCGGCTTGTTTGAGATAGCGCCAGACGATCGTACAGGACGCGCCGAACTCGGGACGGATGTCGCACCACGGAACCTCCGCAGACAGAGGTCGCGGTGGATGGTGGTCAATCACGATGTCGGGAAGTCGGTTTGCGGGCAGAGAGTTGTTGCCGGTTCCGGGCTGGGTATCGAGCAGCGCAACGATGCCGAACGACTCCAGATCGAGATTTTCGAGCGGACGCAGGTCAAAAGACAACACCCGCACCATCGCTCGGTTTTCGGCACGGCCGATGATCCCGGCCATTCCAATCGTGCACTCGATGCCTTGTCGACCGAGGAGCAGCGATAGCCCCGCCGCAGCGGCGAGCGAGTCCGGGTCGGGATTGTCATGTGGCAGAAGCAGCGCCTTGGGCCGGCGCGTCTTCGCCCATTCCCTCGCCATGACAAGGGCACCGCCGAGATCAAATGCCATTTGATTCCACGGTATCGCGGCTTTCCGCCGGAAGCAAGCCCTGACGCCGAGGGAGAACTCTCGCCGAACGCCGCGTCAGACCGCGCAATCACTTCTCTTGGGCTATGGCGACGTGGCATGCTGCGTTCGGTGATGGCCTTATCGACCAGACTGCGTAGCCGAGTGAAAGGGACGCTCCGACGAATCACCCTCGCTGGGGTCGCGTTCCTATTGCTGATGGCCGATGGTGGAATCTCGGGCGACGAACTTCAGTGCGAACTGGCGGTCGATCGGATGCTGACCTGCTGTCCCGAGCTTGGCTCGGTGAGCTTGTCGTGTGTGCGCTCGGGCTGTGGCGGTACGATGGTGCCGGATATCGATGAAAGCCGCGCTGCCTGTTTGCGCAACGCGAGCTGCGAGCAGCTCAAAGCGCAGGGTGTATGCGATCCAGCGACCTGGGAGACGCCCCTGAACTGTATGCCACCTTGCATGTTAAAGGTGCCAAAATGTCAGTGACCGCGTTGTGCAGGTCAGCCAGCGGGGTGGGGTTGTCCTTGGCGGTATCCGGCAGCCTCCTCCCGATATCGGCATATGCGGTATCTGCCAATTCCGTGCCACCGGGTCCAGCGTCGCCAGCCATGCCGAATTCCGAGGGCGAAGCAAAAGTGGCCGATGCCGTTTCGTTGGAGCCACTCGCCGTCGTCGAGGTGTTACCCAGTCCGAGGCGCGCCCGCTGGTTTGGTCGTCTGAGTGCTGGCTTTGCCTATCGCTGGGCGTTCCGTGAATCACTGCTCGGCGGTGCGTTTGAAGGAGAGCTTGGCGCGCAGGACAATCGTTTTGCCGGCGGCGTGCGTTTGCGTGTGGAAGCCGGTCGCATGCAGGCCGGACTGCTCTATCAAGTCGTCACACTTGGGCCGAGCTTTTGGCTGCCGTCGATTGCTGAGCGACTGCGTTTCGGGATGGGTCTCGAAGCTGGGGCTGTGATGGTCGATCGTCGCACTGTTCCTGGCTCGGCCA
>ERZ724523.318-NODE-318-length-28576-cov-5.555240_pt1 | contig 28576 bp, 37 predicted proteins | sample MGYA00376056_ERZ724523 | MGnify/ENA primary metagenome ERZ724523 (study PRJEB28724, sample SAMN07190888) | wastewater metagenome | isolation source: influent of sewage treatment plant in Hong Hong | place: USA: Christiansburg, Virginia | collected 2016-03-01 ... | reverse complement strand
TGCAGCCGATAATCAGCAGCACCACCAGCGCAATTTGCGCCAGACGTTTGGGGTTCTCTTCGCTGAACATCAGACCTTGGACAACAATTTGAGCGCCTGACGGATGCCATCCGAGGTGCCTATGTCAGCCGGCAACACCTTCATTGCCGTGGCGGCTTCTTTTTCGTTATAGCCGAGGGCGAGGAGCGCGTTGGAAATATCCTGTTTGGCATCGTCGACCGCAAGGTTTAATGAAACCCCGGTGGTTTCGGCCAGTTTGCCCTTCAGTTCGAGCAACAGGCGCTCGGCAGTTTTCTTGCCGATACCCGGCACCTTGATCAGTCGGCCGAGTTCCTGCTGCGCCACAGCGGCGGCCAAATCGCCGACCGATAAACCGGAAAGTACTGACAAGGCGGTGCGCGCCCCAATGCCGGAAACTTTCAGCAACTGGCGAAAGGCAAAGCGTTCGGCTTCACTGAGGAAGCCGTAGAGATAGTGTCCGTCTTCGCGCACCGCGAAATGGGTGAGCAGAGTGGTTTTCTCGCCACTCGCCGGCAGGTTGTAGAAGGTGCTCATCGGCACGTCGAGCTCGTAGCCGACGCCGTTTACGTCAAGCACGATCTGCGGCGGGTTCTTTTCGGCGAGCAGGCCGGTGAGTCTTCCAATCATGAGTGGTCCAGGTACTGTATGTTCAAACAGGTTATCATCCTATCAGTCGTCCGCCACGAACGCGATACCCTGTTGTCGAAAGTGCCCCCAAACCTTGACCACCATGTGCATGGCAAATGGCGCAGGCTAGCGCGTCGGCCGCATCGGCGGTGGGCGCGCCGGGCAAGTTCAAAAGCCGGATCACCATGTGCTGGACTTGATCCTTGGTCGCCTTGCCCTGCCCGACTACGGCCTGTTTGATCTGCAAAGCTGTGTATTCCGCGACCGGCAAATCGGCATGGACCAGTGCGCTGATTGCCGCACCGCGCGCCTGTCCCAGCAACAGGGTGGATTGCGGATTGACGTTCACAAACACCTTTTCCACCGCCGCCTGGGTTGGCTGGTAGGTGGCGATGACTTCACTGATCCCGGCAAACAAGGTTTTTATACGCTCCGGCAACATCAGTTTGTCGTTTGACTTGATGCAGCCGCTCGCCACATACACCAGATCCTTGCCGTGGATTTCGATCACGCCAAAACCGGTAATGCGCAGGCCAGGGTCGATGCCGAGCAGGCGCGGGACGATCATTTGGGGCGCGCCACGAGATAAACGCCGCTGACGGCGAGCAACATGCCAATGGTTGCGGTCAACGTCAGATTTTCGCCAAAAATTACGAAGGCGATGACTGCTGTCATTGGCGGCGTCAAGTAAAACAGGCTCGCCACATTGACTGCGCTGCCGCTGCGAATCAGCAGATTGAGCAGACTGATCGCGCCGATCGACAGCACCAGTACCAGCCAGCCCAGCGCAAAGCTGAATTGCCCCGTCCATTCGATGCGGTAATCCTCGAACAGGGCGACGGCGATTGCGGTTGCAATGGCTGTTGGCACGAACTGGATCACCGATCCGCTACGCAGATCGAATTTGGCACAAAAACGTTTCTGGTAAAGCGTGCCGGCAGTAATGCCCAGTAGCGCGACAATGGCCGGGGTCAGCATCGGCCCCAGCGCTGCCGCTTCACCAAATTTGCCGGAAACAACCATCGCCACACCAACAAAACCAAGCGCCAGCCCGGCCCATTGCCGGCCATCTACCTTTTCACCGAGCAGCCAGCCGGCGCCGAAGGCGGTCAGAAGGGGTTGCATGCCCACCACCAGCGCTGTCACGCCGGCGGGTAGCCCGTGCTTGATGGCCACAAAAACGCCACCAAGATAAACCGCATGGACCAGCAAACCAGAAACGCCAATGTGTACCCATTGCATCGGTACCTTCGGCCAGGGTGCGCGGGTGGCCAGCGCAATCACTGTCATCAGGCTGATAACGAAGCCGTAACGGGTGAGCAAAAAGGAAAGCGGTTCGGCATAAGGCAGGCCGTATTTCGCCCCGATGAAGCCGGTGCTCCACAGAAAAACGAAGAGAAAAGGGTAGAAGCGCTGCATCAGTCAGCCAGCGCTTCGATTGCTAGTCGCAAGTAGCCGTGCAACTAGCCGGGTTGGCTGTGCAAGCCTTTTCATTAACCACAGCGCAGGCGGCCTTGGTGCGGTAAGTCAGGCGAACGCTGTTGGCGTAGCTGCAAACCAGCTTGTTCAGCTTGCCCTGGCGTTCGACTGCCATCGTCGACAACTTGCTTGCCTTCAGCTGGTCAGTCGGAAGCGCACAAGAAATATAGCCGCTGAAAGCGCCATCTTTCGATTCCCACAGCGCGACATTTTTCATCTCGCGATAATCCTCGTATTTGATACAGGAATCCGTTTGATTTGCATAAGCCTTGGCCGTGTCGCTGCAGAAGCCGGAGTAGGTGTGCTTCAACTCATCTTCGGATGGGCAAGCATTGACCTGAACGGCGCCGGCCAGATCAGGGCAGGTCATGGTGCCAGCCGTCGCGCCCAAACTGAGGGCGGCGAGCAGCAGGCAGAGTGGCAGATGGTATTTATTCATCAATGACGGCAGTCGTGTAGATTTCCTGCACATCGTCGAGGTTTTCCAACGCGTCGAGCAGCTTCTGCATCTTCACCCCATCTTCGCCGGCAAAAACATTTTCGCCTTCCGGCTTCATGGTTACTTCGCCGAATTCCGGCTTGAAGCCAGCTGCTTCCAGGGCATCCTTGACCGCCATGAAGTCATTTGGTGGCGTCAGCACCTCGATTGAGCCGTCATCATTGGTCGCCACGTCATCAGCGCCGGCTTCGATGGCTGCATCCATGAGCGCCCCTTCATCGGTACCCGGGGCAAAAATCAGCTGGCCGCAATGCTTGAACTGGAAAGCCACGCAACCGTCGGAACCCATGTTGCCACCGTATTTCGAGAACGCATGACGCACTTCAGCTACTGTGCGTACCTTGTTGTCGGTCAGGCAATCGACCATGATCGCAGCGCCGCCGAGGCCGTAGCCTTCGTAGCGAATTTCAACGTAATCCACACCCTCCAACTCGCCAGTGCCCTTCTTGATCGCGGTATCGATCTTGTCCTTGGGCATATTGACGCCCTTGGCCTTGTCGACCGCAACCCGCAGGCGCGGGTTGAAATTGATGTCGCCGCCGCCCATCTTCGCAGCCACAGTAATTTCCTTGGCAATTTTAGAGAAGGCGGCACCGCGCTTCTCGTCCTGACGGCCTTTGCGATGCTGAATGTTGGCCCATTTACTATGTCCGGCCATAGCGTGTAACCTTTCGCTGAAGAATTCGAGATAACAAAGCGCACGATTTTACTCGACACGGCGGCAGGCGGGGCAATGACGCAACTGGTAACAACACAAGACACGCAAAAACCTCTGTGGCGCAAGCTGGGCAGCTGGGTACTGATTCTCGCCTTCGCCGCCCTCATGTTCGCCGAAGGCTTGACCCGTGGTGACATGTTGGCCGGCGTTGAGCGTTTCTATGGCGATCTCTGGTATCGCCTGGCCGGCCAGCGGGCTCCACTGGATAAGGTGGCGCTGATCAAACTCGACGAAGCGACTTTGGCGGACTACCCCGACGAGCCCCTGGTTTTCTGGGGGCCACGTTACGCACAGGCGGCAGCCGTGTTACGTGAAGCTGGTGCCGCCGTCATCGGCTTCGACATGCTGTTCAGTGCCAGCCCGGAGCAATGGCTGGCAAAACTCGGTGGCCTCAAGGCCGATGCCGCGCGTGATTTTGACCAACCCTTCCGCCGCGAACTGGCTACTGGCAAGGTGGTTGTCGCCGGCATGCAGACGGCTCAGGAAACCCTGTTGCCAGCCCCCGATTATCTGGTTGCCATGCCCGATTTTGATGCGGCACGTTTTGTCGGTGCGGCTGATCTGATGCCAGATTCCGACGGCACCTTGCGAAATTTTTACCCTTCTCCGCTGGTTGACCGCAACAAAGACGATTTACACCTGCTTTCGTTGCCCTTCCTTCTCGCAGTCCATGCCAGCCAGCAATCAGCAGCTACTGACTCATGGCAATTCGGCAAGCGAACCATTCATCTAAAAGACCGTATCACCCTCGCCTACGCCGGCCCGCCGGGCAGCGTGAATTCACTTTCGCTGCGTGAATTGCTCAAGCCGGATGCCTTGAAAAATCCCCGCATTCAGGCCTTGCGCGGCAAAGTTGTCATTATTGGAGCCAGTTACGGTGGCATGAACGATGCCCACCTGACCCCCTACGGGCGCGGCTTGTTTGAGGCGCCGCTGATGCTCGGGGCAGAAATTCAGGCGCAGACGGTTGATGCCTTGTTGAGCGGACGTTTTGTTGACGAATTGCCAGCCATCTGGCGCCTTCCGCTCACTGCCCTACTGGTTTTCCCCGCCGCTCTTCTATGGCAGCGCAAGCGCCCGCTGGCGGGTTTGGCCATTCTTTTGCTGCCTTTGGGCGTCGCCGCCCTTGCCGGCTATGTCGGCTTTGGCGCTCATCTTCTAGTGCCGGTTGGCCATTTCCAGGCGGCAGCCTTTCTCGCCTATGCGGCTATCTATGGCTGGCGTTTTACGCATGGCGAACAGGAGCGTGAGCGTCTGCGCGGCATCTTTTCCCGTTATCTCGAACCGAAAGTGGTCGAAGCGCTACTCAATTCCGAGAAACTGCCGCAATTGGGTGGAGAGCAGCTCGAAATGACGGTTTTATTTACCGATATCCGCAACTTCACCACCATTAGCGAGCAATTGACGGCGCAAGAAGTCGTTGAAATGCTCAACAGTTACTTTGGCCGCGCCTGTGCCGTGCTGGCTGAAGAAGGTGCGTGTATCGACAAATTTATCGGCGACGCGATCATGGCCGAATTCGGCGTGCCACTAAAAACACCGGATCATGCGCGTCGTGCATTGCTTGCTGCCATCAAACTCAAACAAGTGGCTGCCGAGTTCACGCAATGGATGCATGAACGTTTTGCGGATCGCGCCTTGCCCGATTTTGCCATCGGTATCGGCGTTCATACCGGCTATGCTGTTGTTGGCAATATTGGTACAGCGCAGCGTATGGAATACACAGCGATAGGCGACAGTGTAAATTTGGCATCGCGGCTCGAAGGTATGACGAAAACCGTTGGCTGTGTCATCCTTGCGAGCCGCGATACGTTGGAATCTGCAGGTGCAGGATTTACAGTCGGCAAGTCGTCGACCGTAACAGTCAAGGGTCGGGCGCAAGCAGTGGATGTCTGGGAAATTTTGGGAATAGAGGAGTCGGGTAAAAATGCGTAACTCATTCAAATGGATTGTTGGCCTCGGGTTTACACTGGTCAGCGCAATCGCCCAGGCTCAAAGCCCGGTCGCCATGGTGCTCGACGTATCAGGCGACGTCACGCTGGCGGTGCAAGGCAAGCCGGTCAAGGTCGAACCCTTTAGCCGTTTGCTGGATGGTGACCGTGTCAAACTGGGTCGTGACGCCAAAATCAGTCTGGTGTATCCACGCAGTGGCCGTCAGGAAAACTGGACAGGCGTCGGCGCCGTTTTGACCGGTGACAGCGAAAGTACCACCGCTACCGGTAGTCCCAGTGTTGAAGTCAAGCAGCTCCCCACCTACGTCGCCAAACAAATGGCCCGCACCCCGGTTTCCGATACCTCGGGCAAGGCCGGAATGGTGCGCATGCGCGCCATTGCATCCCCGGAAAATCTCGACAAGCTGGAAAAACAAGTTGCCCAGATGCGAGCCGAAGCCGCACCTAATGACAGAGCGCCAGAGGTTTACTGGCTTGCCGGTTTGAATGAGATGGGCATGACTGATCGCCTCAAGGAAGAACTGGAGAGGCTGCAAAAAGCTTATCCGGGAGATGGTTCGATCAATGCCTTGGTCAAAGCCTATGCACGCAGCCTGAATAACGAGGCGCATTGATTCGGGTTTGCAATAGGCTTTTTGCCGGTTTTGACGTATTTATTTCACTTTAGATAACCCTCTTGTCGTTTTTTCACGCGCTGATATTTTCAAAGCATTGATGAATCAAGCCCGATAGTGGCCGCAAATGCGCCCTTTTTTCGGTGCATGTATATTTTCTCAAGTGTGAAATAGTTGCGTTTTCACCCCTTTGGACTTAATGTGAAACTATGGGGTATGGCGCTTTCACAAATGCGCTTGGCAAATAAACTAATACGTAAAGGTTTGACCATGTCGAAGATGATCCGCGGTTTGTCGATGCTTCCGTTGGCCCTGTTCTGTAACTTCGCATCGTCGCAAAGTGAATTCGGGAAATTCAATGATGCCGCAGCCACTGTTTCCACGATGGCCGGTCCGAAAACGGCGCCAATCAAGACGGTGACCAGTTTCTCCCAGGCCTTGCGCTGCATGGATGAATTGTTTCTTGCTTACGGTAAGAGCGGTATTGTGATTACTTCAACAGGCATTCCGGATGAAACCGGCAAGGTTCGCACAGGAACCAAGGAAATGCTGATCACGGCCGTCGCCAAAATGACGGTTAAGAGCAATGCTTTCGAATTCATCGACTTCCACGGTGGGGGCGATGACTGGGCTCGCTTGTTTGACGCCAAGGGTGCAAACGCGATGAAAATTCCCGATTACTACATCCGGGGTTCGATCACGCAAATGGATGACAACTCGGTCCGCAAGAATAGCGGTGGCGGAGTCGCTGCTTCCTTTTTTGACTTCGGTTTATCGTCCGATGTGTCATATGACCTGATCAGCATGGACATGAGCATCGGTGATGCTGCGTCGCGCAAGATTCTGCCGCAGACCAGCGGGTCCAACACCATGGTCATCACCAAGACCGGAAAGTCCGCCGAAGCCGGTGCCAAGATCGGCAAAATTGGTCTGGCGTTCAACATGGACTTCAGTCGCTCAGAAGGCCTTGGCGCGACGACACGTTCGTTGATCGAGCTCGGCATGATCGAGACACTCGGCAAATTCACTCAAGTTCCGTACTGGCGCTGCCTCGATGCCGATATCACCAACCCGGTAATTCGCGAGCAGGCACTGGAAACTTTCGACACGCTGAAGGACAGCGAAAAGATCAGCTTTGTCCAACGCAAACTGGGCGGTAGTATGAAGCGCTATACTGGTCCGCTGGACGGTCGGATGAACGACGCCCTGAAGGATGCAATTATGGAGTACCAAGCGCAAAACAACCTGATTGCTGATGGCCGGATCAATTTTGATCTCTACTCCAATTTGCTGGATGACATCCAGAACGTTTTGGCCTATGTGCCGAGCACGCCACCCGCTAAATCTGCCGCCCCGGTTGCACCGGTCACTTATACCCCGCCGCAGGCGCCTGTTCAACAGCAGCAAGCGGCCTCCTCTTTCAGGGTAAATCTTGAGAGCGACAAGGGTTCGAAACCGACTTACAAGGTGGGCGACTTCCTGAATATGTCGCTGTCGCTGGCCGGTGATGGAACGGTTTATTGTTATTACGAAGACATCAATCGCTCTGTTGCACGAATTTTCCCGAATCAATTCTTCGGCAACCCAACTCTGCGCTCAGGCAGCACGGTGAGACTGCCGAGTGGTGGATTCAAGATTCGTTTTGATCAGGCCGGCAAAGAGCGTGTCGCTTGTATCGGCGCTGACCGCGAAGTGGTCGTGCCGGCATCGCTGAAGGGTGCAAAGGACTTGTCACCACTGCCAGTAAGGTCGCTGGACGAAGTCGTTGGCCAGTTCCGCCAAGGCAATCCGGCTGCGATGACCAGCTATATTGACATCACGGTAGTTCGCTGATTTCGACTTCGCCATGGCTGTACTGAAACCTCGGCTCTTGGTGCTTACCCTGCTGATGCTGGCGACCGCTCCGCCAATACTGGCGGAGAGTGATGGTCGGTCGCCTCAGGTGATCCAGATGGCAGAGTTGATTGTCGGTCCCGACAAGGCGCCAAGTCGGCCAACATCTGCTCATAACCAACGTGAGCGGGCCGGCAGCTATCAAAGTAGCGCTCCGGTCAATTCAGAAAACGATGAGGTCGGCATTCTCGCACCACGGGGAGGCGCTCCGACTGAGGAGCGCGCTTACGAAAATCGTACGAAGGCGCGTGCCTATCAACAGGGTGGTGATGCTCAGGTGCCACAGCCGCTGCCGGTTTTAATTGGTACCGATTCAGCCCAAACCAGGGGTGTTGAAAATAGAAACAAGGCTCGGGCCTACGCAGGTACGGGAAACGCGCAGGAAATGGATTTGAGTAACGTGGGACGAGATGGAATCCCTCTGGTTCCTTGTCGTGATGTTGATAATGTTTCTGGTCGAATTGGTGATGATTCGATCACTGGAAGCATTGTGTATATCGTAAGAAATGGTCAGCAAATAAAAGTGCGTTGCAAGTAGAAATTGTGTCAACCCTTTCAGCGGATGGCGCGTTAATCAAGTACAAGAGCATTTATTAATTGGAGACTGTCGTTTAATGAAACTTGCTGCACTTTCTCTTTACCTGTTATTGGCTGCTGGGGCGACAAGTGCTCAGGTGTCGGTTGACCTTTCGGGGTTGGGTGTGAAAGTGCAAACAGGGGCCGGAAAGGGAAGTTCGGTTGCCACCAATTCAGCCGGAACGATAGATCAGGATGTGCAGATGGAAGGTGTTGCCGTGATCAACGGCGAGGTGTTTGTTGATGGCGAAAAAGTACCCAAGGGGAAATCGCCCTACACCTCGAAAAAATCAGGCAAGACTTATTTGATCAAGTGGGGCAAGGACGGCAATGTTGCAGTTCAGGAAAAATAGACTAAGTGCCATGTTGGTTATGGGCTTGCTCGCATCAACTGCCGAGGCTGTCATCGTTGTTGATTACAGTGTCGTCAGCCCGCCTCCTCCGGGTGGACTGACTTCGCGCTATGTGCCTCTGGCACAAACCGAGCCCGCCTATTTGATGCAGAGAAGCAATGCCTGGCGGGTTTATAACAGGCATGATTCAAGAACAGGAGCCATGCTGGTCTATCCTTGGGTTACGGGATCAATGGGCGCACCTACGTCATTGCGTCAGGTGGAAGTTCGTAACAATGTTTCACGTGCTCACGTGTATCGCCTAAGATAAGTTTAAGAACAAGGCGAAGAGGAGAGAAAAGTGGGAAATGGTTTTTACACCGCTGGGGGGCGTTTCCGCAAGTTGATTGGAGTCAGTCTATTACTGGCCGCGTTTCAATCGGCATGGGCGCTTGATGTGATGAAGGGTGACTTCCAGCAGGTTCTGAATACGCGGTCCGAAGTATTGGCTGTCTGGCAAATGGCGGACAATCCTAGTGTTTATATCTTTGATTTTCCTGGGCTAGGCTTTCAAGGTCGGAGTTTTAACCGGATTACCCAATTTACCGAGCAGCAAACAACAGAAGCGTATCCAAAGGTATTGGGCAATCAGGAGCTTGCCCGATACATTGAGGCAGCGCGTCGAACATCGGCTGATTTTGCCTTTGGGCATGATGTTTTGATTTCGGAGTTGGTGCAGTTCTACAATTTTGCGCTGCGTGACAAAATTGAATTGAATCCGGAAGAAATTGCTATCCGGGAGTTTTTGGTCGAACAGGGCTTAATTCGCCTGTGGCGAGGTTTCTATCAGGCAATGCAGCCGGATGTCGTTGTCCTTGCTGTTCCGCAGACTCAAGATCGCAAGCCGGGCGAGCCGATGGTCTCAGCTGGTGCACGATATGCCATTCTGTTGCATGAACTGGCTCACGGTGAATACTACTCCAACAAGCATTACGCAAAATTTTGCCAACGTTTCTGGGCAGAAACGCTTACCGATAATCAACGTGAGTCGTTCAAACGTTTCCTGGTAAATTTTAATTACGCCGTAAATAACGAGGAACTGCTCATTAACGAGATGCAGGCCTATCTGATGTTTACGCCGGATCCAAAGTCTTTCAGTGCACGCAAGCTGGGTGTTTCTGAAGCCGAGCTGCAGTCGATGCGTGAAGCATTCCGTCGAGGAAGCCCGCCGACGCACTTGCCAATGCGCTTATTGGGAGGTATGTAATGAACCGTTTTGGCCTAATGTTATTGTCATTTTCGTTGCTTGCAGGAACCGCATTGGCACAGAATAGCCAGCGAACGAAAATTCAAGGCAATACGGAAATCAATGCCACAACCAACAACATGACTGCGATTGCGGTGGGTGAAGGAAATGTGGCAAAAAACCGTGTCGGCGTGGTTCAAGGTGATCAGAAGGGTAATACCAAAATTAACGTCGCGGCTGGCAATGTGACAACGGTTGCTGCCGGTCGCAACAGAAAAGCATGTACCAATATTGGAGGAAAAGTCAGTGATGAATGCAAATAAGCTATTGACGACCTTTGTTGTTGCTTCCGCAATGACCTTCACGACGATGAGTGCTTTCGCTGTGCAGGGGTTGGATGCACATGGCAACCAAAAGGTTAACGGTGCCATGGCCAAACGCTGGTCGATGCAGGAAAAAGGGCAAAAAACTCCGACCGACGAGAAGCAGATTGTTAACGTTGGTAGCAAGAAGCAAGGAACCTGTAACCTCAATGTTGGCACAACACCAGCTAATGACAAGCGCCCTGGCCTGAAGTCCAACGACGTTGTTGTAGCTACCAAAGATGTCATTAATGTTTGCAAGTGAGAAAGCAATGAACAAAATTTCAAGGGTTTTGATGGGCTTGATGTTGATCGCTGGCGTGGGGGTAGCCCAGGCAGCGTCGGATGATGAAAAGCTCAAAGAACTTGAACGGGCGATGAATGCACCGTCAGACACCGGTATGGCCAAACCGAAAATGCGTACCCGCGCTATAGTTTTCGATAACCAGCCACAGACCGGTTCGCAAGCTGCTGAATCAGCCGCGCCTGCCGTTGCTGCAGCAGCTTCTGGCGGACGCGATTGCGCGAATTTGCCGCCCGATGTGAAAGCCATTGGTGTGGATTTCGCAATTCAGTTTAATGCCGGTAGCGCCACTGTTTCCTCTGCTTCTCAGGGTACTTTGGATCAGATTTCCAAGGTGCTGGCACTCTCGCCGGATCGTTGCGTGATCGTCGAGGGACATACCGACGTCAGCGGCAACTTTGACAAGAACATGGCACTGTCTCGCGACCGTGCTACTTCGGTGGTGAATTTTATCTCCACCCGTAACGGAATCGATAGGAAGCGTCTGGTGCCGGTAGGCAAAGGCTCGACCGAAACGATGCAGAACCTCGACGCGCGTGATCCCAAGAATCGTCGCGTGGTATTCAAGGTAGTAACTGGTTAACTTTCTCGCAGTACTTTTTTTAATTGATACAGGAGACTCACATGCGTTTGATTTCTATCATGATTGCTGCAGCCGTTATTTCTTCACCGGTTTTTGCTCAACAGACCCAGCGCTCCAGCAACCCGCAGGGCGTCCAGATCCAGGGCAATACCAATATCAATGCTGAAAACAAGAACGTTGCTGCTGTTGCTGTTGGCGAAGGTAACGAAGCCAAGAACACGACCGGCGCCATCAAGGGCGGTACGCAGATTCAAGGCAATACCACCATCAAGGCCAAGCAGACCAATGCTGCTGCCGTTGCTGTCGGTAAGAACAACACCGCTGCCAACGAAGCTGGCGTCATCGGCGGTAAGTAATTCGCGTTTCACCTGAAGTTCATATCAATAAAATCTGGAGGTAATACTCATGCGCGTTAAATTTGCTCTCGTTGCTCTGGCTTCTGCAGTTATTTCTACCGGTGCTTTCGCTCAAGCCTCTCAGGCTGGTCCGAAGGGCTCCATGTCCTCCCCGAATGCACAGGGCGTGCAGATCCAGGGCAATACCAATATCAATGCTGAAAACAAGAATGTTGCTGCTGTTGCTGTTGGCGAAGGTAACACTGCCAAGAACACGACTGGCGCCATCAAGGGCGGTACGCAGATTCAAGGCAATACCACCATCAAGGCCAAGCAGACCAATGCTGCTGCCGTTGCTGTCGGTAAGAACAACACCGCTGCCAACGAAGCTGGCGTTATCGGCGGCAAGTAATTAACTGATATTTGGCCTTTCAGGCCAAACCAGTTAAAAATAGCGGCTGGTCGGAAAATTTCCGACCAGCCGATTTCATTTCAAGAGTGGAAAATCATGAGCGAACCCCTGTACCTGGCAAAATCTGAAGATGGCTATCCGGCACTATTGCCTCAAATGGCGAATCGTCACGGCCTGATTACTGGTGCCACAGGCACTGGCAAGACGGTGACTTTGCAGTCAATGGCCGAGCGTCTTTCATTTGCGGGTGTGCCGGTTTTCATGGCGGATGTGAAGGGCGATCTTTCAGGCGCGGGTGCAGCTGGCGTGGTTACGCCAAAGCTTGAAGCTCGGCTCAAGGATCTTGGCCTCGAAGGTTTTCAGCCCTACGCTAACCCGGTAGCCTTTTGGGATGTATTTGGTGCTGGCGGCATACCCGTGCGCGCCACTATTTCCGATATGGGGCCGCTACTGCTGGCTCGTTTGCTCAATTTGAATGACACGCAAACAGGCGTTCTCCAACTGGTTTTCAAAATTGCCGACGATCAAGGTTTGCTGTTGCTTGATCTCAAAGACCTCCGCTCGATGGTTCAGCATGTTGGCGACAATGCCAAGGATTTCACCACCGAATATGGCAATGTCTCATCAGCTTCGATAGGCGCGATTCAACGCGGTTTGCTGACGCTCGATGAGCAGGGGGGCGATCAATTCTTTGGCGAGCCCATGCTTAACATCAACGATTTGATGAAAGTCGATGAAAATGGTCGTGGCGTAATCAATATTCTCTCTGCCGAAAAGCTGGTGCAGGCTCCGGCGCTTTACTCAACCTTCCTGCTCTGGTTACTTGCCGAACTGTTCGAGCAATTGCCGGAAGCGGGTGATCTGGAGAAACCCAAGCTGGTTTTCTTCTTCGATGAAGCTCACCTGTTATTTACCGATGCACCACAGGCCTTAACCGACAAGGTTGAACAGGTCGTCCGATTGATACGCTCGAAAGGTGTTGGCGTATTCTTCGTCACGCAAAATCCGCTAGATGTACCGGAGAAAATTCTCGGCCAGCTCGGTAACCGCGTCCAACACGCCCTGCGTGCTTTTACCCCGCGTGACCAGAAAGCTGTGCAGGCGGCAGCGCAAACCATGCGCGCCAACCCGAAATTTGATGCTGCAACGGCGATTACCGAACTCGGTGTTGGTGAGGCGTTGGTTTCCTTCCTCGACGAAAAAGGACGCCCAAATGTCGTTGAGCGCAGCACCATCTTCCCTCCAGCTTCTCGCCTTGGCCCGCTGACGGCTGATGAACGCAAGGCGATGATACGGTCATCACCCATGCTCGCAACATATGGTCAAACAGTTGACCGTGAATCCGCCTATGAAAGATTGCGTGGCAAGCCTGTTGCGGCACAGCCTGCCCCTGGCGCCATACCGGCTCCACCTGCCGGTAGCGGCGGACTGAATGCCAATGATTGGGGCAATCACGCCGGTCAGCCAGCACCTGCTCCCCAGCCACGTCAGAGTGCGCCGGCCGCTCAGGAATCAGGCGGTGGATTTTTTGACAGTATTGGCGAGATGTTCGGTGGCAGTACCGGCCCACGTGGTGGAAAACGTGAGGGGATGATCGAGGCTGCAGCCAAGAGTGCGGCGCGCGGTATGGCTGGCACGATGGGGCGCGAAGTCGGCAAGCAGATTTTGCGGGGCGTACTTGGTTCAATCATGGGTGGTAGGCGATAAAAACAAGCGGCATCATTTGCCACTAATTTGAAAAGCCCGGCGTAAAATAAGTATTTAATTATTTACATAAGGGCTCGCCATGAAGAACCTATTTGCCGCAACGCTTTTTCTAGCCGCGCTACCGGTGTTGGCTCAGGATATTGGTATGTTGACTGCGGATACCAAGAAAACGGTATTGCCGGTTGTTCCCAAAGTGGTCAATGCAATGCAGGAGGCGGTGGCCGAAAAGGGTGTTGCGGGAGCAATTCCGGTTTGCAAAGAGCAGGCGCCGGCCTTGATCAAGGAAAAGCGTAATGAAACGGGCTGGGATATTCGTCGTGTCAGTTTGAAAGCACGCAATCCCGAACGCGGTACACCTGATTTGTGGGAAGTGCGTCAGTTAGCCGATTTCAACATTCGCGCCGCCAATGGTGAGAAGCCGGAAACCATTGAGAAGAGTGAGATTGTTAGCATCAATGGTAAGCAGGTCTTCCGCTACATGAAAGCGCTGCCAGTTGCCGATGTTTGCCTGAAATGTCACGGTCCGGTGGATAGTCTCGAAACCGGACTCAAAGCCAAGCTGGCGGAAAGCTACCCGCACGATCTGGCAACTGGATATGCCAAAGGCGAAATTCGTGGTGCGTTGACGGTTAAGCGTCCACTGTAAATTGCTCGCCGCCCTTGGCGGCTAAATGGTCGAAAAGGGCTGCAGCACCGGAACTCAGGTCAGCGCGTGAACGAACGCAAAGTTGCAGGTTACGTGGTGCCCAGAAGTCATTAATTTTTATGGGTTTTAGGTTGTTGACCGTAACAATTGATGAATATGGCACCATACCAATGCCCACGCCTGCCGCAACCATACGACAAACGGCATTAAAGCTGCGGACCTGAATCCGGACATCAAGACTGCCGCCAAGTTGTGATGCCGCGTTCATCATGAAGGTGTGAATCGCACTACCAACGTGCAGGCAAACGAAGGGTTGATCGAGTACTTCTACAAAATCCAATGATTCGTGGTTGGCCATTGGGTGATCTGCCGGGAATATCAATACCAGATGATCACGTCGATAGGGCTGAGTTTCCAATCCGCTCAGGCTGCTGTCCGCCGCGACAACACCAATTTCAACTTGCCCGGCCGCCACAGACTGAATAATTGCCGGGCTTGGATGTTCTTCAAGGCTGACTCTGATGCGTGGGTTTTCGCGCAGAAAATCACCAAGATCTTCCGGTAGAAAGCAGTTAATCGCATTGGTGTTGGCAAACACCGTGACCTGACTGTTCAGCCCGCTGGCGTAAGGAGCCAAATCAGCATGCATCTGTTCGAGCTGGGCGAAAACCTGTCTCGCATGGCGAAGTAAAGATTCTCCTGCCGGCGTTGGTTTTAGTCCGCGTGGATGACGGGTGAAAAGCGGAGTGCCGAGTGCCGCTTCAAATTGCGTTAAGCGATGGCTGGCCGATGAGGGCGCAAGGTGAATGCGCACCGCGGCACGGGTCAGGCTGCCGCAGTCAGCAATGGCAGCCACAAGTCGCAAATCGGGTAGATCGTAATACATGGTTTCGTCCTGGGCGAATGCTTGGTTTGAATATTACCAATTGCCAAGTGCTGGTGCGGCGTATTCAATGGTGTTCTGCCTATATTCGAAGAGATAGACCTTGGATAAAACGAACGCATGGAAGGAAAGCGCAGCAACTGGGGCTGCTTTGGCCTTGTTGGCGGCACTAGGGTTTTCCATGAAAGCAATCTTCGTCAAGTTGGCTTATCCCTATGGCGTTGATGCCATTACCTTGCTTGCCCTGCGCATGGGTTTTTCGCTGCCGTTTTTCCTTTGGGTGGGGCTGGCCGAACAACGTTACGGAGCGAGATTGTCGCGCGGTGACTGGGGACGCCTGTTTGTGCTTGGCTGCCTTGGCTATTACGGCGCCAGTATTCTCGATTTCTGGGGGCTGGAATACATTTCAGCGGGCCTTGAGCGACTGATACTTTTTACCTACCCAACGCTGACTATCCTGATCGGTGTGTTGTTTCAGGGCAAGCCATTCTCGAAACGCGAAGGCTTGGCGTTGATTCTCTGTTACTGTGGCATCGGCTTGGCATTTGTCCACGACCTCGGCTTGGGCGAGGCGCGCAATGTCTGGATAGGCGGTGCGTTGGTTTTTGGTTCCAGTATTTCTTACGCACTTTATCTTTCAGGAAGTGCGAGCATGATCGGTCGCATAGGGGCCATGCGTTTTGCGGCATTGGCAACCTTGATGTCCTCAGCGGTCACCCTGCTTCATTTTGTTGGAACGCACCCCTTGAGTGCTTTCGTCCAGCCTATGCCCGTCTACGGATGGGGGCTGGCGATGGCGATATTTTCGACTGTTGTACCGGTTTTTGCCCAATCTGCGGCTATTCGCTGTCTCGGGGCTGGCCGTTCATCCATGTTCACCATGGTCGGTCCGTTACTTACCATCGGGTTTGGCTGGTGGTTGCTTAATGAACAGATATCACTTGAGCAGATGATTGGCGCCGCTCTGGTTGTCTTGGGTATTCTCATCGTTAGCCGCAAGTGAGTTTTCTCGCTTCAGGTTAGAATCTGGAGCATGATTGGAATTCTCCTCATTACGCATGGCAGCTACGGCGAAGCGCTGGTGCAAAACGCTTGTCATGTGCTGAACAAACGACCGGTCCAGCTCAATCAGCTGGGAGTATCGGCGCAGGATGACCCGCTCGATTTGCTGCCGCTGGCACGTGCGATGCTCAATCTGGTCGATAACGGCAAGGGGGTTCTGGTAATGACAGATGTTTTTGGCGCCAGCCCGGCCAACCTTGCGTCAAAATTGCTTGAACCGGGGCGCATTGAAGGCATTACCGGCGTTAATCTGCCGATGCTGTTGCGTGCTCTTACCTATCGCGAAAAGGGCATGGAAACATTGCTGACGCGGGCGATAGCAGGTGGCCGCGATGGTGTTTTCAACATGCTGGTTCACTGACGGAATCGAAATGCTGACCAAAGAAACCGAAATCATCAACAAACTTGGCCTGCACGCCAGGGCATCGGCCAAACTAACCCAGATGGCCGGCAAATTTCAATGTGAAGTCTGGATGTCCAAGGGCGCGCGCCGGATCAACGCCAAGAGCATCATGGGCGTCATGATGCTGGCAGCGGGCAAAGGCTCCAAAGTGACGGTTGAGACCAACGGTGCCGATGAAGCTGCTGCAATGGATGCCTTGCTGGCCTTGATTGCTGATTATTTTGGTGAAGGGGAATAAAGCGTCATGAGCTTTAGTCTGCACGGTCTTGGAGTTTCCAGTGGCATTGCCATCGGGCGGGCCCTGCTCATGTCGCACGCGACGCTGGAGGTGTCGCACCTGACCATTTCGCCGAAAATGGTCGACAAGGAACTCGCCCGGCTCGATGCGGCGATCAATGCGGTCAAGACTGAACTATTGTTGATGAAGGAAACGACCGAGCACGCGCCGGCTGAGCTCGCAGCTTTCATCGACATCCACACCATGTTCCTCGAAGACCCGGAACTGGTCGAAAAACCGCGCGAGATAATCCGTGAACGCCGCTGCAATGCGGAATGGGCGATGGTCCAGCAAATGGAACATTTGGTTCATCAGTTCGAGCAGTTTGATGATCCCTATCTGCGTGAGCGCAAGTTTGATGTAGTGCAAGTGGTCGAGCGGGTGATCAAGGAGTTGTTGGGTCATCCGGGTCGCGCCGTGATGAAAACAGCCAAGGGCGTCAAGGAAGAAATGCTGATTGTCGTCGCCCATGACCTGGCGCCGGCTGATGTGATTGCTTTCAAGGATCATCACTTCGCTTCCTTCATAACAGATGTCGGCGGGGCCACCTCGCACACGGCGATTCTGGCGCGCAGCATGGCGATTCCCAGCATCGTTGGCCTGGAGAACGCACGATCAATGATTCGCGATGGCGAATTGCTGATCGTCGACGGGACGCGTGGTGTTGTACTGATCAACCCGGACCCGCGTGTGCTGGAGGAATACCAGCTTCGCAAAAATCAGATCGAACTGGAAAAAACCAAGCTCAAACGCCTCAAAAACTCCAAATCGCAGACGATTGATGCGGTCGACGTCCAATTGTTCGCCAATATTGAATTGCCCGTCGATGTGCCGGTTGCACTTGAAGCCGGCGCGGAAGGCATTGGCTTGTTCCGCACCGAATTCCTCTTTCTTGATCGCGGCGACATGCCGGACGAGAAGGAGCAGTACGAAGCCTACAAAAAGGTAGTCAAGGGCATGGGTGGGCGGCCTGTCACCATCCGCACCTTTGATCTCGGCAACGACAAAGACATTAACCCCGGCAACAATATGGGGGATCGGGTCAAGACCAACCCGGCGCTGGGTAGACGGGCGATTCGCCTGTCGCTCTCCGAGCCGCGCATGTTCCAGACCCAGTTGCGAGCAATTCTGCGGGCGACCAAGCACGGCCCAATCAAGCTGCTGATCCCGATGCTGGCGCATGCCCATGAAATTGATCAAACGCTGGCTGCGCTGGAGCAGGCCAAATCGAGCTTGCGTGGTGAAAAAGTCACCTTTGACGAGAATATTCAGGTTGGGGGCATGATCGAAATTCCGGCAGCAGCGCTGGCTGTTGGCCTCTTCCTGCGTCGCCTCGATTTCCTGTCGATCGGCACCAACGACCTGATTCAATATACCTTGGCTATTGACCGCTCCGATGAGCAGGTCGCCAATCTCTACGATCCGCTACACCCGGCAGTGCTGATGCTGCTCGCCCACACCTTGTCGATGGCCGAGAAGGCAAACATTCCGGTATCTGTCTGCGGTGAAGTCGCTGGCGACCCGCAACTGACACGCCTGCTGCTCGGCATGGGTCTACGCATTTTCTCGATGCACCCGTCGCAGATTCTTGAAGTGAAGAGCAAGGTGTTGAAAGCCAACGTCGGCGAACTGACGCCCAACGTGCGGCGTATGTTGCGTCTGGATGAACCGGGCAAGCTGCGCGAAGCGCTGGAAAAGATCAACGCCTGAGTTTTCAAAAGTGTTGCGGTCGACGCCAAAAAACGGCTAAAAATTTAGCGAATAAGCGTATCGCTGACCAGCGCGGCAGTCGCTGTTGGTTTTTCAGCGCCCATGCCAGCCCGTTGTTTCAACTCGGCCAAAACCTGATCAGAATTTTTGCGTGACGCAGCGACTTGCTCACGGTGATCACGATCATCGAGCAATGCCCGTGCCTGTTCACGCCAGGCCGCCATTTGCGGTGTGTGAAGGTGATGCATGTGGTGCTTGCGATGGGCGGTGAACCAACGATGCGCCTCCTCTTCATTGGCAACAACACCTTGTCCGGTTTGGTACATCAGGCCGATCTGGAACTGTGAGATTTTGTCGCCCTGGTCGGCTGCGACGCGATACCACTGCATTGCCTTGCCGTAATCGAGCGTCACCCCATCGCCATATTGGTGAATCACTGCCAGGTTGTAGGCGGCATCCGCATTACCCTTGTCTGCCCATTGCTTCCAGAGACTGATGGCTTGATTGGTCTCGCCGCCTTTGTGCAACTTGGCTGCCTGACGCAAATCGTCGTCGACATTGCCGGCATTGGCCGCGAGACTGAACGCGCAAATAACGAGGGCAAGAATGAAGCGGGAAATTCTTGAGTTCATTGTGATCTTCCAATAAATGTTCCCGCGCGCGATGGCTTTCATGGGAGATGGTTTGCAATCGGAGGGAGGCGCGGGAACGGCGTGATCGTAAATGCAAACCCCCCTGCTTTGGAATTAGACAAATTGTCGCGCGACAATTTGTCGCATTCCCCCGAGTGGCCGAAAAGTAGAGAATCGCGCCGAACTAAATACTAAAAACTCGGGGAGAGTTGTATGTCACATCGTATTCATCCGCTGGTTGCCGCCATGGCGCTGGCCTTTTCGGGCGTTGTCCTTGCTCAAGCCAATCCGCAAGTCATGGACACCGTCAATGTCACGGCCAAACGTGAAATGCCTTTGCCCAACAGTACCGCAGCCATGAATGCGGTCGAAGTTGCCGGTCAGCGTGCCTATGTCAGCGATACCGCTCAGCTTTTACGCGATGTACCTGGTTTAAGCATGTACGGTGCGGGTGGTGTATCCAGCCTGCCGGCAATTCACGGTCTGGCCGATGACCGTTTGCGCATTATTGTCGATGGCATGGACTTCATTGCCTCCTGCCCGAATCATATGAACCCGCCGCTCTCTTATCTCAACCCGAACAGTGTTGGCACGCTCAAGGTTTATGCTGGCATTACCCCGGTCAGTGTCGGCGGCGACAGCATCGGCGGGACGATCATCGCCAACACGCTGGCGCCGGAGTTTGCCGCGACGGATCAGGGTGTGATGGCCAAAGGCGAAATTGGCGGCTATTACCGTAGCAACAACAAAGCGATTGGTGTTAACGCTTCGGCCAGTGTCGCTACCGAAAATTTCAATGTGACTTACACCGGCGGGCTGTCCAAGGCGGATAACTACACGGCGGGTGGCGATTTCAAAAATTACGACGGCACCGGCCGAGCCGGCCATACCTTGCCACGCGACGAGGTTGGCTCAACGGCTTATGAAACTCGCACCCACACCTTGGGCTTCGCGCTCAAAGGCGGCAACCATCTGGTCGAGGCCAAAATTGGCTATCAGGAAGTGCCTGAGCAACTCTACCCAAATCAGCGTATGGACATGCTCGACAATACCCAGAAACGTTTCAACCTGCGTTATCTCGGTCAGTTTGATTGGGGTTCGCTGGAAGCGCGCGCTTACCAGGAAAAGGTTGATCACTACATGGATTTCGGCGCTGACAAGCGCTTCTGGTATGGCAGTGGAATGCCACCGACTGGCTCGGGTGGCATGATGGGTTATGACGGCAAGGGTAATGGTTATCCCTGTTCGCCAGCTGGAACAGTGGCTTGTGCCAATGGCATGCCGATGTACACTGAAAGTAAAACGACAGGCTTCAATCTCAAGGCCGATGTCCTGCTTGGCCAGCAGGATCTCCTGCGCGTTGGCGGTCTATATCAGAGTTACCGGCTGGATGACTGGTGGCCTGCCTCCGGTGGCGGCATGTACCCCGGTACATTTGACAACATTAACGATGGCAAGCGTGATCGGACCGCTTTGTTCGGCGAGTGGGAATCACGTTTCGGTCCGCAATGGATGAGCTTGCTGGGCGTGCGTTACGAGCATGTCCAATCGGATGCCGGAAATGTGAGGGGCTATAACTCAACAACCAATGGCATGGCGGGGATGTGGAACAACCAGAAGTCCGATGCAGCCGCATTCAATGCCAAAAACCACGAACGCACTGATAACAACTGGGACATGACTGCACTGGCGCGTTATACCGCCAATTCCAACACTGATATTGAGTTTGGCTTCGCCCGCAAAACCCGTTCGCCGAACTTGTATGAGCGCTACACCTGGTCGACTTGGTCGATGGCTGCGTTGATGAACAATTTTGTCGGTGACGGTAACGGCTATATCGGGAATGTCGATCTCAAGCCGGAAAAGGCGCATACCCTGAGTGCAACCTTTGATCTGCACGCCGCAGATCGTAACTGGGGCTTCAAGGCAACGCCTTTCTACACTGAAGTACAGGACTACATCGATGCAGTGCGCTGCCCGGTGAATGGAACGACCTGTACGACAGCCAATAAAAACACCTCAAACAGTTTCGTTCTGCTTCAGTACGCCAATCAATCGGCCCGCCTCTACGGTATCGATCTCTCCGGCTACATGCCTTTGGCCAGCACCGGTGCTGGCGACTTTAGCCTCAAGGGTTTGATCAATTACACCAAGGGTGAAAACCGTGATACCGGCGATGACCTCTATAACATCATGCCGCTCGGCGGGAAATTCTCACTTGGGCAAAAGCTCGGCGGTTGGGATAACGCTATTGAACTGGTTGCGGTGGCCGGCAAGCACAATGTTTCCGACGTGCGCAACGAAATCAAAACGCCAGGTTATGGCTTGACCAACTTGCGTACCAGCTATACCTGGAAACAGGTCCGCCTTGATCTGGGTGTCGAAAATCTCTTCGACAAGTTTTACACCCTGCCACAAGGTGGTGCATACACTGGCCAGGGCGGCACCATGATGCTGACGGGTGCTCCTTGGGGTACGGGTGTTCCCGGTATGGGGCGCTCGATTTACACCGGGGTGAACATCAAGTTCTAAATTTGCCTGATGCATGACGTACCAAAAGCCCCAATTTTTGCCGGGGCTTTTGGTGTATTTGAGGAGCTAAAAAATGGGCCTGCTTTCGCTGGTTGACCGCAACAAATGCCTTTCACCACGGCAGGGCAACGCCTATTTGGCGAGCCAGGTAATCTACGCTGCCGGCGCTGAAGGATTGGCATGGCGGGTAAAAAGCGGCGTGGTGCGCCTCGATACAACCACTAAAAATGGCGACCTCAGCTTTGCCAGTCTGGCGATTGCCGGCGATATTGTCGGTTGCGAAACCATGCTTTTTGGCGCCTACACCTTCTCGGCCTCGGCGCTGACGCATTGTGAATTGTCGCCTTGGCCCGAGGGTGAACCTGCGGGGGCAAGCGAAAGCCTGCTCGAATCGCTGGCGCTGGCCCAACGCCGCGCAGCTGATGTCATTGCCCTGCGCGGTGGTCAGGCGTCAGAGCGCGTTCTTGGCTTGATTCGTCTGTTGGGTGACGGCGCCGGCCGGGTGGTGTTGCCGACGCGGCAGGACATTGCTGATATTACCGATCTGCGTTTTGAAACCATTTCACGCATCATCAAGGGCTTGGAGCGGGTTGGTGTTCTGCTCCCGGTGAAAATGGAAGGTGTCCATGCGACGCGCGGTTACGCGGTGAATCTGGCTGCGGCTTAGGCTGCAACAGGGTGCGGCAATTTGTCGCATTCCGGTTGCGCAGGATTGTCGGTAGGATGCCATTCATCGCGGGGGAGACGCCATGAACACCAATCAGACCAAAGAAAATCAGCCAGAAATGGCATCCTTGTTGCTCGGCGCCGGGTTTGCGCTGGCCTCACTGATTATTTTGCCGGCGGTTGCGCAACGCATTGGCATGGGTTCCAGTTTGACCATTGCGCTTCGTGGTGCGCTGATGCGGGCAGCTAACCGTTTTTGATATATGCGGTTTCTCTAATTTGAGAGTTGGGGCAGACTGCGCGTCTGCCTTTTGCTTTTTCGGATCATGAAAAAATTTGCCTTGATTGCCGTCGCCCTTGTGCTGGCGGCGTTGCTTGGTTGCCAGCAAGCACGCGACCCTAAACTACCACCAGGTGGTGATTTTGTTCTGCAATCCGCCGATGGGCCGGTCGATTCGCGCAGTTTTCGCGGTAAGGTCATGCTGGTTTATTTCGGCTATACGAACTGTCCCGATGTTTGCCCGGCCTCCCTAGCAGCTGGTGGGCAGGCGCTGAATGCCTTGACCCCGGACGAGCGCAAGCGGGTCAAACTGATCATGGTTTCGGTTGATCCCGAGCGCGACAGCCTCAAGCACCTCAAGGAATACACGGCTTTTTTCCATGGTGAAATGATCGGTGTTACCGGTACAACAGCAGAAATCGCCAGCTTGGCCAAGTCTTTCGGTGCTGGTTATATCAAGCAGCCGGCCAAGGCCGATGGCAGCTATGCGGTTGATCACACAGTATCTACTTACGTCGTCGATAGCGAAGGAAAACTCGCCGCGGTTCTCGATCTCGGTGTAACTACCGACAAATTGGTCGCCACCGTCAGAAAGCTGCTTTAGTGCGTCGTCCGTCCACCCTTGCCTTTATGATGCTGGCGCTGCTGGGTGTGCTGGTCGTTCTGATTTTTGCCCATTCCTGGCAGTTGACCGTAACAGATCAATCCCGACTGCTGGCCAACCGGGCCTTGGTCACCCAGTTGGGCTTGACTGATCTATCGCTGTTCAGTGAATCCCGCTACACCCGCCATCCTTCGCAGGCTGATCTACATTCCGCCTTGCAGGATCACCCCGGTGCATTCGATCATTTCCCCACCGGCTCGCTGATTTCGCCGCCGGCTCACTTGAATAAACCCCATGAACGTCTGGCTGGAAAAACAACGTCACCTGATTGATTTCACGCTGGCCTCACTGGCCCGGCGTAAAACCAAGAACCTCGGGCTGCTGCTCGCCTACACCGTGCTCGTTTTCGTGCTCGCCTCACTGATGCTATTCACCCAAGCGCTGCGCAGCGAAGCGAGCTTTGTCCTGGCTGGCTCGCCGGAGGTGATTTTGCAACGCATGGTGGCCGGGCGTCATGACCTGATCCCGCCCGGCTACATTGAAAAAATTGGCCGTATTCGTGGCGTGCAAAAGCAGGAAGGCCGGCTCTGGGGTTATTACTACGACCCCGTGGTGAATGCCAATTACACCTTCATGGCGCGCCCGGCGGATGAAGTCGCCAGCGGCAGCATCATGGTTGGCGCCACGCTGGCCCGGGCACGCGGCCTGGCGGCGGGTAATGTGATTTCATTCCGCTCGTACTCCGGCAAGCTCTTTGCCTTCAAGGTGTCCGCCGTTTTGTCGCCGGATTCGGAATTGCTATCAGCCGATCTGGTTCTGCTCTCTGAAGCGGATTTCCGTGCTTTCTTCGAATATCCGGCGGGCTATTACACCGACATCGCCTTGTCTGTCGCCAATCCGCAGGAGGTGCGCAAGGTGGCCGAGAAACTGTCGACCACCCTGCCCGACTCACGCCCGATCTTGCGCGAGGAGGTCTTGCGCACCTACCAAAGCGTTTTTGATTGGCGTGAAGGCATCATGCTCACCGTGCTGGCCGGCGCCATTCTCGCTTTTGCCATCCTCTCCTGGGAAAAAGCCTCGGGTTTGTCCGCCGAGGAAAAGCGTGAAATCGGTATCCTCAAAGCCATCGGCTGGGAAACCAGCGACGTGATTCGCATGAAAATGTGGGAAGGCCTGCTGATTTCACTGACCGCCTTTTTGCTCGGTTTCATCGCTGCCTACGTCCATGTTTTCTATTTTGGCGCGGCGGTGTTTGAGCCGGTTTTAAAAGGCTGGGCCGTACTCTATCCACGCTTTGCGCTGGTGCCGACGGTCGACGGCTTGCAGATCGCCACTTTATTTTTCTTCACGATTTTCCCCTACACAGCGGCGGTGCTGGTGCCCATCTGGCGCGCGGCGATTACCGATCCTGACTCGGTGATGCGCGCATGATCGAACTCTCGCAAATCAAAAAGGCCTTCAACCAGGGCCAGCCCAACGAATACTGGGCGCTGAACGGTATCGACCTGACGCTGGAAGTCGGCAAAGTCACCGCCTTCCGTGGCCCCAGCGGTTCGGGCAAAACGACATTGCTGACGCTGGTTGGCTGCCTGTCGCGCCCGACCAGTGGCCGTGTCCGCTTCAAGGGTGAAGATATTTCCGGCTTGCCGGAGCGTTTCTTGACCGAAATCCGCCGCCAGAGCTTTGGCTTCATCTTCCAGCAATTTAACCTGATCAAGGGGCTGACGGCACTCGAAAACGTCATTCTGCCGGGCTTTCCGACCGGTCGGCCGCGTGCCGAGCTGATTACAGCGGCGGAAGAGATTTTCGAACAACTCAAACTCAGCCATCGCCACACGGCCAAGGTGGAATGGTTGTCGGGCGGCGAACAGCAGCGCGTCGCCATTGCCCGGGCGCTGATCAATAACCCGGAAGTGATCATTGCCGACGAGCCAACGGCCAATCTCGACACTGCCCTGTCGCGCGAATTCATGGCAATTCTGGAAGGCTTTACGGCGGACGGAAAAACAGTCTTGCTGACCAGCCACGATCCGCTAGTGGTCGAATCGGATGCCGTGCATCGCGTGGTTGGCATGCGCGATGGTTGTCTGGTCGCCGACTAAAAACCGATGCTTTTCCAGCCAGCAATCATTGCTCTACTCATGGCTGCCGCCATAGCGGTGTTGATGCTGGGCGCCGCCATGCCCTTCGCCGTGCAAGTCATCCGCCACTGGGACATTCGTAGCGGCTCCGAGCGCCAGCTGGATTTCGAGCGCCGTACTTACCTGTTTTCAACCCTGCTGACTTTCGTTTTCGTCATCCAGCTTGCCGCCCTGTTGCTCTTCGTCTTCAACGCCGATCGCCTGTCTGCCATGTTCGTCGGCGCGATGTGCGCGGTGGGCACGCTCAACGTCAATGACTTCGGCTTTCCATCGCTGATTACCCAGATGGTGGTTTTCTTCCTTGCTGCCATGTGGCTGGCGATCAACCACGTTGATACCCGCGCGCCGGATTACCCGCTGGTCAAGATCAAATATGGCCTGCTTATTCTGTTGCTGCCGGTGATGGCGCTTAGTTTTTGGCTGGAGTTGCAATATTTCCTCGGCCTCAAGGCCAACGTGATTACTTCTTGTTGCGGCAGCCTGTTTTCCGGCGACGCTAAAACAATCGCCGGCGAAGCCTCAGGCATGGAACCCAAGCCGGCCCTGTTTCTGTTTTATGGTGCAATGGTAGTGGTGATTGTCAGTGCCCTCTGGCATTGGCGGCGTGCCGGGCAAACCAGTGGTTATGTGCTGGCCAGCACGAGTGGCGTTGCGTTTGTGGCGGCGATTATCGGCGTGCTGTCCTTCATCTCGCTCTACATCTACGAGCATCCGCACCATCACTGCCCGTTTTGCATTCTCAAGCCGGAATACGATTACCAAGGCTATTTGCTCTATCTGCCACTCTTTGTTGCCACCGCCGCCGGGCTGGGGGCGGGGGCGATGCAGCCGTTTGCACGGATCGGCAGTTTGAACCGGATAATCCCCAAGGCGTCTGCACGCTTGGCGGGGCTGTCTGCTAGCAGCTATATTCTCTTTATCCTGGTCGCGACCTATTTTGTGCTCGCTTCCAACCTGATTTTGATCGAACACTAATATGCGTTTACTGACTTTCCTGCTCAGTCTTGCCTTGCTTGCCGCCTGCGGCAGTGATAATCCGGCGGTCAAGCTGAACATGGGTGATCTGGCGCCAAAATTCCAAACTGTTACGGTCGACGGCAAAAATGTCGACTATTTTTCAGGCAATGTCGGCAAGCCGCTGGTCATTCGTTTCTGGGCCGACTGGTGCAAATACTGCGAAGGCGAAATGAAGGCCATCGAGAGCGTCTATCAACGGCACAAGGGCAAGGGGCTGGAAGTATTGGCGATCAATGCCGGGCAAGACAAGGCAAGCATTGAAGCCTTCATCAAGAAAGTCGGCTTCACCTACCCGGCGCTGCTGGATGAAAAATCGAATATCGCCCGCAACTACGGCGTGGTTGGCTTGCCGACCACCTATTTTGTCGACGCCAAAGGGGTGATTCGCGCCAAAATTATCGGTGAAGCGGATGAAGCCACGTTTGAGCGTCAGGTTCTGGATATGCTGAAATGAGCGATTCAAAAGCTTGCGATCTATGCGGCCTCGATGTCGGGATCAAACCTTTCGTCCTGAACGCGCCGGAAAAACAATACCAATTCTGTTGCGAAGGCTGTCGGGGAATTTACGAGATGTTGCATGACATCAAGGAAGTACCGCTCCAAAATGGCAACAATCAACCGAATAAATCCTGAAAGGAAAGCATCATGATGACCGAAGAAATGATGAAGCACATGCCGAGCATGATGAGCAACGCCGGCCATGCGATGAGTACGCCGCTGGCCAAGGGCGCGATGATGGCCGCCAGCGGATTCGCCGCCGGGCGCGGTCTGCTCGGTTTCAGCCTGCTGCGCAATCCGCTAACCTTGCTGGCAGCGGGGGTTGCGGGCGGTATTGCCGCCGGTTTCCTGCTCCATAAATATGAGAAGGAGATTATCGAAGGTCTGTCCAAAGCGACTGGCATGGGCAAGGATTTCGCCCTGCAGCAAAAGGAAAATCTCAACGACCTGATGGCTGAAGCGCAGGAGAAGGTTGAAGGCATTGCGCCGGTCACTTCAACGGTCAGCGCACCGGCGCAAGAAACGCCGGCGGCTTGAAGGAGAAAGCTATGTCGCAAGCCGCAAAACTGGCGCAACGCGTGATCGTGCTGCATCGAGAGCCGGGCTATTTGCGTCTCGAATTGCCCGCTGAGCTTTGCACACCGGCAGCCTCCGCGGCCATTGAGCAAGGGATGACGAGTTTGGCTGGCATCAACATCGCGGTGATTGATCGTGGCTGGCTGCGAATCTCTATCCGTTTTGACCAGACAGTTTGCTCTACAGCTCAGGTTGCGCGCCGTCTTTTTGGATTATTTGACAGCTTGCCCGCACCCAGCGCTGAAACGGAAGTGACTGCGGCGGAGCCGGAGCAGACAACGAACGGCCTGCAACCCTTGCTCGATAAATTCAAGGCTGTTTTGACGCCAGCGGTTGAGGCGCCAGCCGGTTCCCTGCAGGCAAAAATCCAGCCGATTCTGGCCAGCGCCCTGACTGAAAAGGCAATCATCAATTTCTTCAATGATCTGGTCGCTTTCTACCTGATCAAGGCGCACTGGGATCTGATCACCAAGCGCTGGCTGCAGCAACCGCTGGCGCACAGCAATGCCTGGATGACGACTTTCTATCTCGTTTTCCTGCTCGTCCGATATCGCAAAACCAACCTCAAGAAATGAAAAACGGCCAGGTTGTCCATCGACTCTCACGACGCATTCGCGTCGTTGCTCCGGCTCTGATCAAGGAGCAGGAGCGCTGCTACATCCTGGAAATCCTGCTGCGCAAACACCCGGCGGTCAAGGATGTGCGCATCGTTTCTGACATTGGCTCGCTGGTCATTCAGTATGACCCGGTGAATTTGCCTGAGGCGTGTTTGCTGGCGACGCTCGATGCCGTGTTGGGTAACTTGATCGCTGCGCCCAAAGCGCCACCCACCCCACCCGTACCCATTGACGGGCCGGTGTGTGAATGTTCGGTCGCCATTGAAGGCATGACCTGCGCCTCCTGCGCCCTGCTCGTCGAAATGAAGTTGAAGCGTGACCCGCGTGTGCGCTCGGCGGTAGTCAATTTTGCCTCGGCAACGCTGACCGTAT
>ERZ724523.308-NODE-308-length-29071-cov-9.197064_pt1 | contig 29071 bp, 24 predicted proteins | sample MGYA00376056_ERZ724523 | MGnify/ENA primary metagenome ERZ724523 (study PRJEB28724, sample SAMN07190888) | wastewater metagenome | isolation source: influent of sewage treatment plant in Hong Hong | place: USA: Christiansburg, Virginia | collected 2016-03-01 ... | reverse complement strand
AGGCCGGCGTCGCTGATCTTCATCAGCAGGCGCTTGCCGGTCAGCGGCTCCAGGGTGTCGCGCGGCAGCAGGCGGTCGAGGGCCAGGTTGAGGGCACCGACCAGGACCAGCGTGGGCGGCAGCTGGGGCAGGCGGGCGCCAAGGCGGGCGAGGGGCCCGGGCAGGGTGAAGGCAGGGACTTTCATGGCGGGCTCCATCGGTTAGCTGCTGACATATTGCTCCACCCCCGGGCGGCCGTGCCAGAAACCGTTGCACGGTTCGTCGGGCAGCAGGGGCAGGGCGTCGTGGAGCGCCTTGAGGGGCGGGACGAGGCCGTCGATGGCCTTGCGGAACAGGTTCACGATCTCCAGCGTGTTCTCGCCCTGGGGGCTGATGCGCAGGATGTCGATGCCGTCGGCGACCACCGCCGGCAGGTCGCCGAGTAGGGTGTGTACGTGGGCAGACTGGGTCTGGATGCCGTTGAGGGTCAGGAAGGGCGCGCCTTCGCGGGTCTTCAGCGGAATGCCGTCGGCGAATTCGAGGCAGCGGAATTCACAGGTGTCTTTTTGCAGGTTGTAGTGGCGGGCGGTGAAGCAGCGCGCCGAGTAGGCCAGCGGCAGGCGGCCGTGGGCGAAGATTTCGACCTCCACGGCATGGCCGAGGCCGGCGCGCAGTTCGGCGATCTGCTGGCGCGACATCTCCGGCGGGGCGACCCAGCGGGTGGCGCCGAGGTCGGCGAACATGCCGAGGGTGACCGGGTTGAAGATGTTCAGCGTGGGGCCGGCGATCCAGTCGGTCGCCGGGGCGTCGCCGCGGGTCAGCAGGTGCACGGCGCCCATGTCGTTGGCTTCGACGCGGAAGTTGCCCTGCCCGGCGATCCGGCGCAGGGTTTTCAGGTCGGATTCGGATTCGACCAGCACCTGGCTGGACAGCACGACTTCCTTACCGGCGGCGGTGAGGATCTCGGCGATTTCGAGCCAGTCGGCGAGGCGCAGTTCGTGGCGGCGCGAGCACACGGTTTCGCCAAGGTAAACGATGTCCACCGGGGCGTCGGCCATGTCGGCATAGAAGGCCAGGGTGGACTGGCGGGGCCAGTAGTAGAGCAGGGGGCCGAGGGCAAGCTTCATGGGCTGACTCATTTCCAGGGACGGTAGTAGGCGCCGAGGGTGTGGCTCTGGCCTTCGGAAACCTTGTTGAGTTCGGCCATCCAGGCCGGCTCGACGCGGAAGGGGGCGCTGTCGTCGAGCACCCGGTCGATGGCGGCGCGCCATACCTTGGTGACCTGCGCGACGTAGGCGGGGCTGCGCTGGCGGCCTTCGATCTTGATGGCGCGCACACCGATGCGGGCCAGTTCGGGGAGCATTTCCAGGGTGTTGAGGCTGGTGGGTTCCTCGATGGCGTAGTAGGTCTCGTCGTTGACTTCGAAGCGGCCCTTGCACAGGGTCGGGTAGCCGGCCCGCTCGCCGTCGGCGAAGCGGTCGATGAGGATGCCGTTGAGGCGCGTTTCCATGCCCTTCGGGGTTTGTTCCCAGCGCACGTGCTTGCCCGGCGAGCAGGCGCCGTTGCAGTTGGGCGACTCGCCGGTGGCGAAGGCCGACAGGGCGCAGCGCCCTTCCACCATCACGCACAGGCCGCCGAAGCCGAAGACTTCGATCTCGACCGGCGTGTTGGCAATGACCTGCTCGACCTGGGCCAGCGACAGCACGCGCGGCAGCACGGCGCGCGAAATGCCGAAACGTTCGTAGTAGAAATTGATGGCGTCGTAGCTGGTCGCCGAGCCCTGTACCGACAGGTGCAGGCGCAGTTGCGGGTGGGTCTTGCGGGCGTAGGCCATGAGGCCCGGGTCGGCGAGGATCACCGCATCGATGCCGAACCGGGCGGCCCGGTCGACGGCGGCGGTCCAGCGTTGCCAGTTGTCGGTCTGCGGGTAGGTGTTGAGGGCCAGCAACACCTTGCGACCGCGCTCGTGGGCGTAGCGCACGCCGTCGGCCATGGCCTTGTCGTCGAAGTTGAGGCCGCTGAAGTTGCGGGCGTTGGTGGCGTCCTTGAAGCCGAGATAGACGCAGTCGGCGCCGTGATCAATCGCGGTTTTAAGGGCGGGAAGGCTGCCGGCGGGGCAGACCAGTTCGATGGGGCGCGCAGGAGTCATGGACAGTTCTTACGGCGGAAATGACGCGGCCGGACTATAGGCGCGCCGTGCCGGACAGACCTTGACCGGCGTCAACGGGGTGGAGGCAGTGCCGGAGAAAGGGGCAAAACCCCTTGCCGGAACATGGGATTTTTCTCAACTCCAGTGCATACTTCATCTATTGCGGTTTATCGATATCGGCTATGCCCGTGCTCCCGTCCCGTCGGCGCTTCCTCTCTGCTGGAATCGGTTCAGCCCTGCTGTTCGGCAGTGGCGGGGGGGGCAGCATGACCAGCCCCGAGCCGCTCAAGTTCGCCACCAATCCGTGGCCCGGTTTCGATCCGCTCTACGTGGCGCGGGACAAGGGCTATTTCGAGGAGGCCGGGCTCACTGTTGCGCTGGTGGATTTGACCTCCATCGGGGCCTCCCGCCGGGCCCTGGAGCGCGGGCAGGTGGACGGCTGCGGGGCGACGCTGGTGGAAATCCTGCTGGCCGCCGACCAGTCGGGATTGCGCCCGCAGATTGCGGCGGTGGTCGACTACTCGAACGGGGCCGACGTGCTGATCGGCACTGCCGCGATGCGCAATCCTGCCGACCTGCGCGGGCGTCGTGTGGCCATCGAGCCGGGCACCCTGCACATCCAGTTGCTGGCGCTGGCACTGGCCAGCGTCAATCTCGGCATCCGCGACGTGATTCTCGTGCCGATGCCGCAGAACGCCATGCCAGTGGCTTTTGCGGACGGGATGGTGGCGGCGGCGGTGTGTTTTCCGCCGGAGTCCAACCGTCTTGTCGATGCGGGCGGCAAGGTGCTCTTTCACAGCGGGCAGGTGCCGGGCCAGGTGGTCGATACGCTGGTTTTCGACGGCGCCTTCGTGGCCCGGCGGGGGGCCGACGTGCGCGCTTTCGTTGGCGCCTATTACCGGGCCATGGACTTCATGGCCAGCCATCCGGACGAGGCTCACGCCATCATGGCCCGCCGGGAAAACATGAGTGTCGCCGAACTGCGCCAGACCCTTGGCGGACTGCACTATGTGGCGCGCAGCGAACAGCGCGACCTGCTGGCTCCCGACGGGCCGGTGGCGCGCTCCCTCGGCCAGTTGCAGGGGGCCATGATGTCCCTCGCCCAGTTGCGCCAGAGCCGCACCCTGAAGGATTTTCTGATTGCCCGCGAGCTGATCGCCGAGCGGGGGGCGACGGCATGAGCGGCGGCGGGTCAAGGTGATTTTCGGCGGTTTCCTGTCCCTGCGCTGGCGCCTCATCGGGCCGCTGCTCGCCGTCTGGGCGGTGGGCATGGCCCTGCTCGTCACGGTGCTGTACACCAGCATTCTCGAACGCTTTCGGACCTTGGTGGACCAGCGCGCCAATGCCATCGTGTCGGCGGTCTCTTCGGCCGCCGAAACCGCGCGCGAACCGGCCGATCTGCGCCGTTTCGTGTCGTCGCTCGGTGCTGCCCGGGACATCGTCCGGGTGGTGTTGGTGGCGGGCGAGCCGGCCCGGGTTGTTGCCGCCAGCGATCATGGCTGGCAGGACCAGCCCGTAACGGCGCTGCCCGAGCAGGCTTTGCCGGCACATCTGCTGGCGGCGCTGGCGGCCCGCAAGGGCGAGCGCCGGCTGGATGCCGATTTGCGTCGCCTGGATGTGCTTGAACCCGTCCTGCTGGTGGGCGGCGGCGCGAGCGGACGGCTCGAAGAGGGCGTCTTGCTGCTCAGTCTCGATGCTGCCAGCCTGTGGCAGGCCGCCTGGCAGACGGTGGTGCACCTTTCCCTGTGGCTGGGCGCCATTCTCAGCGCAGTGGCCGGCCTGATCTACGTGCTGGTGTCGCGTTACGTGCTGCATCCGGCCGAGGCCATTCGTGAAGCTCTCGGGCGGCGCCGGGAAGCCGGCGATAGCGCACTGGTGGTGCCGGTCATGCGGCGCGATGAACTCGGTGAGCTGGCCGGGGCGCTCAATGACATGCTCGTTACCCTGCGGACCCGCAATCGCCAGCTGGCCCACTCCCGCGACCAGCATCTGGCGATGCTCGAATCCTTTCCGCACCTGGCCTGGCGGGCCGGCCTCAGCGGTGACTGCGACTGGTTCAACCGGGCCTGGCTCGACTTCACCGGCAAGACCCTCGAAGAGGAGGTGGGCGAGGGCTGGCTGGAGGGCGTCCACCCGGATGACCGGGACAACTGTCTTGCCGTCTGGCGCCGGGCCTTCGAGGCCCGCGAACCCTTTGTGATGGAGTACCGCCTGCGCGCCGCCGACGGCAGCCATCACTGGATTGCCGACCACGGGGCGCCGATTCATGACGGGGACGGGGTGTTCACCGGTTACGTGGGCTCCTGCTACGACCTCCAGCCGGCTCGCGACAACGCCCGCGACATCAAGCGCATGACGCGCCTGTACCACGCCCTGTCGGCCACCAACAAAGCCATTGTGCATAGCCGCGACGCCGCGACGCTGTTGCCCCAGGTGTGTCGCGTGGCGGTCGAGTTCGGCGAGCTGGACCTGGCCTGGATCGGCTTTCCCGAGCAGCACAGCGGCGTGCTCAAGGCGACGGCGGTGCAGGGCCGGGGGTGCTGGGCCGATCTCTCCATCGCGGGGCTGGAATGTCGCCTGACGGCTGTCGGCGTGCCTGCCGAGGCCTTGATCGTCAACGATCCGGCGGCATCGCCCGTGACGCGTGCCTGCGAAGGCTGCGTTGCCCACACGCCGGAGGGTTCCTTTGCCGTTTTTCCGATCCGCCTGGGGGAGGGGCCCGACGGGGTGCTGGTGCTGCGCAAGGCCGAAAAGAACTTTTTCGACGAGCACACCGTGGCCCTGCTGGACGAACTGAGCGCCGACATCGGCTTTGCGCTGCGCAATTACCGGCGCGACGAGACCCTGCGCCTGGCCGCCAAGGTCTTCGAGAACAACTCCGAGGGCATCGTCATCGTCGACCCGCAGCGCCGGGTGGTGATGATCAACCGGGCCTTCAGCAGCCTGACCGGTCTTGCCGGGGCGGACGTGATCGGCCGCCAGTTGTTCCTGTTCGATCCGGCCCGTCATCCCGCGGGCTTTGCCAACACGGTTCGCGATCTGGCCGCCGCCAGCGGCCTGTGGCAGGGCGAGGTGTGGATCCGGCGAGCCGCGGGCGATACCTTTCCGGCCGATTTTTCAGTCAGCGTGGTGCGTGATGGGGAAGGGGGCATAGCTCATTACGTGGGGGTTTTTTCGGATATCAGCCAGCGCAAGGCCGCCGAAGAGCGGATCCACTTTTTGGCCAGTCACGATTTTCTTACCGGCCTGCCGTCCCGCGCCGCCCTGGCGCCGATACTCGAGCGGGCCCTCGAGGCCGCCGCCCGCGAGGGCCATCGGGTGGCCCTGTGCTTTCTCGACCTGGACCGTTTCAAGAACATCAATGACACCCTCGGTCATCACATCGGCGACGAACTCCTGATCGAGGTGGGCCAGCGTCTGCAGTCGGTGCTGCGGGACGGCGAAAGCGTACTGCGCCACGGGGGGGACGAATTCGTGGTGATCATGCCGCAGGCCGGTGATCGGAGCGCCCTCGCCAGCGCCGCCGGGCGTCTGCTGTCGGCCCTGGATGAACCCTTCCTGCTGGCCGGTTGCGAGTTCAGTCTGTCCACCAGCATCGGCGTCTCCGTGTTCCCCGAAGACGGTCTGGATGGGGAAATCCTGCTTGATCGGGCCGACATGGCCATGTACCGGGCCAAGGAGGACGGGCGCAACGGCATCGAGTTCTTCGCCGACGGCATGGCCGCGCCGACCAGCGAACGCCTGTCCCTCGAGCACGCGCTGCGCCGGGCGCTGGAGCGCGGCGAGCTGGCCCTGCACTACCAGCCGGTCGTATCGGCCGTCGACGGCCAGCTGATCGCAGCCGAAGCCCTGCTGCGCTGGACCCACCCGGAACTTGGCAACATTCCGCCGGACCGCTTCATTCCGCTCGCCGAAGAGAGCGGCCTGATCCTGCCCATCGGCAACTGGGTGCTCGACACCCTGTGCCGGCAGCTGGCCGCCTGGCAGGCCGAGGGACGGCACATGGTGCCGGTGGCCGCCAACATTTCGCCGCTGCAGTTCCGCCGCGCCGATTTTGTGGCGTCGGTGGCCGAGGCGCTGCGCCGCCATGACGTCCCGCCCGGCCTGCTGACCCTCGAGCTGACCGAAAGCATGGTCATGCGCGATGTCGAGCGGGCCGCCCGTCAGCTCGACGAACTCAAGGCCCTCGGCCTGTCGGTCGCCATCGACGATTTCGGCACCGGCTACTCCAGCCTGGCCTATCTCAAGCGTTTCGCCCTCGACAAGCTGAAGGTGGACCAGTCCTTCGTGCGCGAGATCAACACCGGTCCGGAAGACCGGGCCATCGTGGCCGCCATCGTCGGGCTGGGCCACAACCTGGGCCTTGAACTGGTGGCCGAGGGCGTTGAAACCGGGGAGATGGTGAACACCCTGCGCGAACTCGGCTGCGATTCGCTGCAGGGCTGGCACTACGGCAAGGCCGAGCCGGCCGCGCAATTCGCCGATCGCCTTGGGCGGGCCTGAGGACGGCCGGGGTTTTGTGGGTCGGACTTCAGTCCGACAACACGTGCGGAACCGCAGCCTGCCGGACTGAAGTCCGACCCACGGTAAAACTGCCCGGGCGCCCTATAATCCGCGGATTCGCCAACGCTTTTCCGCACACCCATGCTGTTCTGGTTCGTCATCGCCTACTGGCTGATCTCGGTGGCCATCGGCCTCATGGCCGCCACGCGGGTCCACAACACCCGGGACTTCGCCGTCGCCGGCCGTCACCTGCCGTTTTACATGGTCACCGCCACGGTGTTCGCCACCTGGTTCGGCTCCGAAACCGTGCTCGGCATTCCGGCCACCTTCCTCAACGAAGGTCTGCACGGGGTGGTGGCCGACCCCTTCGGCTCGTCCATGTGCCTGATCCTGGTCGGCCTGTTCTTTGCCGCGCCGCTGTACCGCATGAACCTGCTGACCATTGGCGACTTCTACAAGAAGCGCTACGGCCGCAGTGTCGAGGTGCTCACCACGCTGGCCATCGTGATCTCCTACCTGGGCTGGGTGGGGGCGCAGATCACCGCCCTCGGGCTGGTCTTCAACGTGGTGTCGGGGGGCGAGGTGAGCAAGCTTGCCGGCATGTGGATCGGTTCCGGCACCATCCTCATTTACACCTTGTTCGGCGGCATGTGGGCGGTGGCGGTCACCGATTTCCTGCAGATGATCATCATCGTCATCGGCATGCTGTGGATTGGCGGGGAAGTGAGCGGCATGGCCGGCGGGGTCGGGGTGGTGGTGAGTCACGCCATGAACGACGGCAAGCTGGCCTTCCTGCCGGCGGCTGATCCCAAAGAGGTGATCGCCTTCGTCGCCGCGGCAGTGACCATGATGTTCGGCTCGATCCCGCAGCAGGACGTCTTCCAGCGGGTCCAGTCGGCCAAGTCCGAGCGGATCGCCGTGTGGGGTTCGGTGCTGGGCGGCGGGCTGTACTTCGTGTTCGCTTTCGTGCCGATGTTCCTGGCCTACTCGGCAACCCTGATCGACCCGGCCATGGTGGCGCGCCTGATCAATACCGATTCGCAGATGATCCTGCCCGAACTGGTGCTCACCAAGGCGCCGCTGGTGGCCCAGGTGATGTTCTTCGGCGCGCTGCTGTCGGCCATCAAGAGCTGCGCCTCGGCCACCCTGCTGGCGCCATCCGTCACCTTCACCGAGAACATCCTCAAGCCGGCGCTGCCGCATCTCACCGACAAAAAGCTGCTGTTCTGGATGCGCGTCGTGACGCTGGTCTTTACCGTGCTGGTGACGCTCTACGCGATGTTTTCCAAGGCCAGCATCTTCAAGATGGTTGAAAACGCCTACCAGATCACCCTCGTGTCGGCCTTCGTGCCTCTGGTGTGCGGCCTGTACTGGCGGCGTGCCACCAACCAGGGGGCGCTGGTGGCAATCTTCTGTGGCATCGGGGTGTGGCTGGCGGTGCATCTGGCCGGTGGCGAGAGCCCCTTCATCCCGGCCCAGCTGGCCGGGCTGATCGCCAGTGCAGTCGGCATGGTCATCGGTTCGCTGGTGAAGCAGTGGGTGCATCACGATATCGACGTGCACGACCGGCTGCGCCACGGTCATCATGCGGCGGACCCCCACGGCGTGGCGCATGAGGGTATCGGCAGCATCCACCAGCACCATTGACCCCGTGGGTCGGACTTCAGTCCGACAGCGCACGTTGAGCCAGTCGAGTCGGACTGAAGTCCGACCCACGGGGGTGTCTACGGGAACCTTGGCCGCCAGCGTGCGTCACTTCCTAACGATTCCCGCACAACCGAGGACTCTTCACTGTTGACCCTTCCCGCCCCATCTGTCAAAACCATCGCCGTCGCCCTCACCGGTGCGTCCGGCATGCCCTATGGGCTGCGGCTCGTCGAATGCCTGCTGGCGGCCGGCTGCAAGGTGTGGCTGCTGTATTCGCAGGTGGCCCAGATCGTCGCCCGGCAGGAGATGGATCTGGCGCTGCCGGGGCGGCCGGCAGAGGTGGAAGCGCTGCTGACCGCCCGCTTCGGTGCGGCCGCGGGGCAGTTGCGGGTCTTTGGCCGCGAGGAGTGGTTCGCCCCGCCGGCGTCGGGTTCGAACCCGCCAGACGCGATGGTGGTGTGCCCGTGCAGCATGGGTTCGCTGGCGGCGATTGCCGCCGGGCTGGCCAGCACGCTGATCGAGCGCGCCGCCGATGTGGCCATCAAGGAAGGCCGCAAGCTGATCATCGTGCCGCGCGAAACACCGTTCTCGCAGTTGCACCTGGAGAACATGCTGCGTCTGGCGCGCATGGGCGTGGTGATCCTGCCCGCCAATCCCGGTTTTTATCACCACCCGAAAACGGTGGGCGAGCTGGTGGATTTTGTCGTCGCCCGCATTCTCGACCAACTGGCCGTGCCCCACAGCCTGATGCCCCGCTGGGGCGAGGCGGGCGCTACGGAGGAGTAAAACGATGAACACTGCCGTACAGGTCGTCGATTTGCCGTTGTTTCCCCTCGGTACGGTGCTTTTTCCGGACGGCGTGCTGCCGCTCAAGCTGTTCGAGGCCCGTTACCTGGACATGGCGGCCCGTTGCATGCGTACCAACACGCCTTTTGGCGTGTGCCTGATCCAGGAGGGCGGCGAGGTGGGGAATCCGGCCGTGCCCTACGAGGTTGGGGCAGTGGCGCGCATCGTCGGTTGGGACATGTCCGAGCCCGGCCTGCTTTTCATCACCACCCGCGGCGGCGAGCGCTTCCGGGTGCTGGAGCGCCACATCCAGTCCGACCGCCTGCAGAGCGCCCGGGTCGTGCTGCTCGACGAGCCGCCGGTGCAGCCGGTTCCCGAAGCCTTGCTGGATGTGCTGCCGCTGCTCGAGGCCATTGTCGAGGATGCCGGCGAGGAGATGTTTCCGCAGCCCCACCGCTTCGACGATGCCACCTGGGTGGGTTATCGGCTGGCGGAAATTCTGCCGATTCCGGTCAAGGCCCGCCAGCGCCTGCTGGAGCTGGATGATTCGGTGTTGCGGCTGGAGATCATCTACAGCTACCTGGAGCAGCACAAGCTGCTCGGCGGGCTGGAGTAAGGCGATTTCCCCGTGGGTCGGACTTCAGTCCGACCCACAAAAACCGTCGATGAAGATAGCGCTTATCGTTGTGAAGTCCGACCCACGGTTCATGGTCCGCTGAACAGGTCGCGCCGCACCAGTTGTTCCAGCAGCTTGCGGATCGGGGCGGGGAGGGCGGCGGCGTCGAGCTGGTCGAGGCGATGCCACAGCAGGCCAGGCTCGGCGCAAGCCGTCGCAGCACCCACTTCCACCGACTCCGGCTCCAGGGTCAGCGTGAAGTGCGTGAACACGTGGCGGAAGCTGGCCAGCGGGGTCACCTTGTGTACGTCCAGGCCGTAATGGCTGGCCACCCAGTCGGCGGTGTCGGCGTCTTCGGGCAGTTCCGGCAGGCTCAGCAGGCCGCCCCAGATGCCGCTCGGCGGGCGGCGTTCGAGTAATACGGCGCCGTCGGCGAGGATTGCGGCGAAGCGGCCGTTGCGTTCGCGGGTTTCCTTTTTCGGGCGTCGGGTCGGTAGCTCGGCAACCCGTCCGTCGCGCAGGGCCACGCAGACGTCGGCCAGCGGGCAGCGGGCGCAGGCCGGGCGGCCGCGGGTGCACACGGTGGCGCCCAGATCCATCTGGGCCTGGGTGTAAACATCCACGTTGGCCGCCGGCAGCAGGCTGTCGGCGAGTTCCCACAGGCGGTTTTCAATGGGCTTGGTGCCCGGGAAACCTTCAATGCCGAAGGCCCGGGCGAGCACCCGCTTGACGTTGCCGTCGAGGATCGCCGCCCGTGTGCCATAGGCGAAGGCACTGATCGCTGCCGCGGTCGAGCGCCCGATGCCGGGCAGCTCGGCCAGCAGTGCCGGGTCGGCCGGAAAGACGCCGCCGTGGCGGGCTATCAGGGTTTGCGCGCATTTGTGCAGGTTGCGGGCGCGGGCGTAGTAGCCGAGGCCGCTCCACAGCGTGAGCACGTCCTCCACCGGGGCGGCGGCGAGGCTCGGCAGATCCGGAAAGCGCGCCAGGAAGCGGGCGTAATACGGGATCACCGTGTCCACCTGGGTCTGCTGGAGCATGATTTCCGACAGCCATACCCGGTAGGCGTCGTTGGTCTGCCAGGGCAGATCGTGGCGTCCGTGCTCGCGCTGCCAGGCGATCAGGGTTTTGGCAAACGTACTCAATTTTTACACCCCTCGACGCTGCGCCCCGGCGAGGCGATAATTCCTGCCCCCCAAACCGGTCTCCGACCCGCTCTTGCGGTGTCTGGCCAAACCCATTCCATCATGACTGCTCCCAAAAACGACCCGGCGGTACGCGCCTTCCGCGACACGCTGGGCATGTTTCCCACCGGTGTGACGGTGATTACCGCCCGCGCACCGAGTGGCGAGCCCATCGGCCTGACGGTCAGTTCCTTCAATTCGGTTTCGCTGACGCCGCATCTCGTGGTGTGGAGCCTGTCCAGCCACCTGCCGAGCGTGCCGATCTTCGAAAGCACCGCAGTGTACGCGATCAACATCCTCGCCGAAGACCAGCAGGACATTTCCCAGCGCTTCGCCAGCCGCGGCGACGACAAGTTCGCCGGCCTCGGTTTTACCGAAGGCCTCGACGGCGTGCCGCTGCTGCCGGGCTGCTGTGCGTGGTTCGAATGCCGCCAGTTCGCCCGTCACGAAGGGGGCGATCATGTGATCTTCATCGGCGAGGTGGAGCGCTTCGAGCGTCAGGCCGACAAAAAGCCGCTGGTCTTCCAGGGTGGTGCCTACCGGCGCCTGGCCTGAGCCATGACCACCCCTCGCTGGATCGAAACCGGCAGCGGGCCCCACGGGCTGGTGTTCCTGCACGGGATCAGTGGCGGTGCCGCCGGCGCCCTCGACATCCTGCCGCGCATCACGCCTGTTGGCTGGCGCGGGCTGGCCTGGGACATGCCGGGCTACGGGGCCAGCGAGTCGATTGATCCGGTCGATTTCGACGGCTACGCCCGGGCCCTGATCGCCATGCTCGATGCGGCCGGGCTGGAGCGGGTCGTCCTCGTCGGCCACAGCATGGGCGGCATGATCGCCCTGCAGACCGCCGCGGCCTTTCCCAACTACGTCACCGGCCTGGTGCTGGCCTGCTGCACGCCGGCTTTCGGTGCGTCGGCGGGGCCGTTGCAGCAGGCTTTCCTCGATCGGCGCCTGGGTCCGCTGGACGACGGGGCGAGCATGCGCGAGCTGGCCATCGAAGTGATCCCGACGATGGTCGGTCCGGGCGGTGATCCTGAAGTGGTGCGCGACGCCGTCAATCTGATGGCCGACATTCCGCCGGCCAGCTACCGGGCCGCGATGCACGCGCTGGTGACGTTCGACCAGCGCGCTGTGCTGTCGGGTCTGACCATGCCGGCGCTGGTGATTGCCGGGCGTGACGATGCGGTGTCTACGCCGCTGGTCGTGCGCCGGATGGCCGAGCGCATGTCGGCTGCCACCTACCTGCAACTGGATGCCGGTCATCTGGCGCCTTTCGAGGAGCCGCAGGCCTTTGCGGGCGCAGTGCATGACTTTCTCGCCAGCCTGGATAACGCCCCTGTCACCTTCCTGCTCTAGCCTCGGCCCTTTTTCGCCCGCCATGGAAGAAAGCCCCTTCAAAGGCAAGACCGGCCTGACCCGCGTCCTCAACGCCTTTCGCTATTCGATGGCCGGCCTCGCCGCGGCCTACCGCAACGAGGATGCCTTTCGCCAGGAAGTGTGGCTGGCCGTCATCCTCATTCCGCTGGCCCTGTTCCTGCCGGTCAGCGCCATCGGCAAGGCCCTGATGGTGGCCAGTGTGCTGCTGGTGGTCATTGTCGAACTGATCAATTCGGCGCTTGAGGCTACAGTGGACCGCATTTCCCTCGAACAGCACCACCTGGCCAAGCGCGCCAAGGACATCGGCAGCGCCGCGGTCTTCGTCGCGCTGGTGAATGTGGTGGCGGTGTGGGGGCTCGTTCTGTTTGCCTGAAAGTTCACGATCATGACCACCAAGAGCAAGAAGCCCTGCGTCAACTGCACCTGCGCCACCACCGGCTTTTGCCCGCGGGGCGTGGGCGCCAACATTCCGCCGGAGCTGGCCGCGGCGCCAGCGCCGGCCAAGCCGGTTTCGCCCAGCCAATTGCGCCGCGAGCAATTGCGCCAGCTGCCCGGCAATCGCAAGAAGATGCGTTTCTGAGCCCGACCCACCGGGGCCTGACGTGAGAGAATCGCGCCCCTTCGTTTTCCGGATGCCCCCATGACCGAGTCCCTGCACACGATTTCCGACCTTGTCATCCACCGGCTGATCCGCGAGGCCGAAGGGCCGTCCCGGGTCGAGCTGCGCGATGCGCCCAACGTTGTTACCGAGGCCACCGCCAGCCTGCTGGAGCGCCTGTGCCGCCACTTTGCCGAACGGCCGGGCAAGGGCTACGGCCACTTCGAGCAGGATGAGCGCAACTTTCCGATGCCGCGCCTGGTGCGCCAGCACGCCATCGAGCAAAGCATGGATTTCGCCACCCTGTCGCGCGAGATGACCACCCTGCTGCAGGCGCGGGTGGACGAGGACAAGGTGGAGGACGGCGGCTTCGTGCTGATCGCCCGCGCCACCGTCTTTGGCGCCGACTGCCTGTGGGTGGCCGTGCTCAAGGAAACCCTCGGCACCGTCATCGATTCGGCGCTCGAGATCCACGACAGCCCGCACCTCGACATGGCCGGCCTGCAGATCGCCGGGCGCATCGACATCACCGCCTGGCAGGCCGGCGCCGAGCGCTACATCAGCTTCCTCAAGGGGCGTGGTGATGTGGCCAACTGGTTCAAGCGCTTCCTCGGCTGCACCGACGTGGTGATGGCGCTGAAGGAAACCAAGAAACTGGTCGAAACCCTCAGCCACTTTGCCGACACCCAGCAGATGGAAAGCGCCGAGCGCGACGAGATGCTCGAACGCGCCCACGTGGTGCTCGAAGAAATGAACGAGAGCGGTTCGGCGCTGAACATGGCCACGATGGCCGCGCAGATCTTCCCGGATGCCCCGCAAAAGCTCACCGAAACCCTGCAGGACGAAGCGCTCGATCTGGCCACCGGCTTCGTGCCCGACAAGCGCGCCCTGCGCCCGCTGATCCGCTTCAAGGCCAACGCCGAGGACTGGAAGCTGGAATTCGAACGCAGCGGCCTGCGTTCAGGGTCGATCCACTACGACAAGGACGCCAATACGCTGGTCCTGTCGAACATCCCGGAAAGCCTGAAGAAGCTGCTGCTGGAAGAGTGAGGTTTTTGTGAGTCGGACTTCAGTCCGACAACCGCCGTCCAGCCCGTCGAGTCGGACTGAAGTCCGACCCACAGGAAGAGCGCGCCGGTTTTGTAGGTCGGACTTCAGTCCGACAGCCGCCGTCCAGCTCGTCGAGTCGGACTGAAGTCCGACCCACAGGGAGAGCGCACCGGTTTTGTAGGTCGGACTTCAGTCCGACAGCGGCTGTCCAGCTCGTCGAGTCGGACTGAAGTCTGACCCACAGGGAGAGCGCACCGGTTTTGTAGGTCGGACTTCAGTCCGACAGCCTGCGTCCAGCCTGACAGCACGACCTACGGCAGTTCTAGCGGACGAAGCGCACTGGCGTTTCTCCGGCAATCGCGCGGGCGCGCAGTTGGCCGCAGCCGCCGTCCACGTCCTGTCCGGCCGAGTTGCGCAGCTTGGTGAGGATGCCGCGCTGGTGCAGGCTGCGGGCGATGGCGGTGGCCTTCTCCCAGGCCGGGCGGCGGTAGGGCAGGTCGGGGATGGTGTTGTAGGGGATCATGTTCATCAGTGCGTACTTGCCCTTGAGCAGGCGCACGATGCCGTCCAGTTCTTCGTCGCTGTCGTTGATGCCTTCGATCAGCGTCCATTGGTACTGGATCGGGTAGCCGGTGGCGCGGGCGTAGGTTTCGCCCAGTTCCACCAGTTCGTCCGGGTCGATGCGCGGTGCCTTGGGCAGCAGCTCGGCGCGCAGGTCGGCGCGGCTGGTGTGCAGCGACAGGGCCAGCGCCGGCTTCACCGTCAGCTCGGGCAGGCGCTCGAAAACCCGGCGGTCGCCCACCGTCGAGAACACCAGGTTCTTGTGGCCGATGCCGCCCTCGGTGCCGAGCAGCTGGATGGCTTCGAGCACGTTGTCGAGGTTGTGAGCGGGCTCGCCCATGCCCATGAAGACCACCTTCTTCACATGCCGCCGGGCCCGTGCCAGCACCACCTGGGCGACGATCTCGGCGCTGCCCACCTGGCGCAGCAGCCCGTCGCGGCCGGTCATGCAGAACACGCACCCCACCGCACAGCCCACCTGGCTCGACACGCACAGCCCGTCGCGCGGCAGCAGCACGCTTTCCACCGTCTGGCCGTCGCCCAGCGCTACAAGCAGGCGCGCCGAACCGTCTTCGCCCGGATGTTCCGAGCGCACCTGGGCGAGCCCGGCGAGTTCGGCGCTGAGGGCTGGCAGGGCTTCGAGTACGGCCTGCGGCAGGGCCGGGCCACGCCGGGTCGGGCCTGCGTCGAGAGGCTGGGAATGGGTCCACGCGCGCAGCATGCGCTGGATGTGGACCGGCTTGGCGCCCAGCTCGGCGAGGCGCTGGCGGATGTGTTCGATTCGCATGAGGGGGCGAATGATAGGCTTTTTCTTGAGGCTTTTCAGGGGTTTGGCGTGATTTTGGCGCTACCCCTATTCCCTTGTCGGGCGGAAGCCCGTATATCGACTCCTCCCAATCCCGCTGCACACAGGAGAACTCCATGAGCGACACCCCCCAGCAAGCCGCTGAATTCCACATCACCCGCAGCTTTGACGCTCCCCGCGACCAGGTCTGGGCCGCCTTCAGCGACGCTGCCCTGCTGACCCGCTGGTTCGGCCCGGCCGGCTTCCCCGTGCGCGTTGCCAGCCTGGATTTCCGGCCCGAAGGCGTGTTCCATTACGCCATCGAACTGCCCGGCGGCTTTGCCATGTGGGGCAAGTTCCGCTACCTCGAAATCACCGCGCCGGAGCGCATCGTTTCCATCAACAGCTTCTCGGATGAGGAAGGCAACGTGACCCGCAACCCGATGAGCGAGAGCTGGCCGCTGGAGCTGCACAACACCATGACCCTGGTGGAAGAGGGCGGCAAGACCATCCTGACCCAGCGCTCGGTGGCCCACAATGCGACGGCGGAAGAACAGCTGGCCTTCGCCGCCGGCATCGATGCGCTGACCGCCGGCTTTGGTGGCATGTTCGACCAGCTCGCCGCCACGCTGGCAGCGTAAGCCGCTTTTCACGGAGAAGTCCGGTCAGGCTGCGGCAAACTGGAACTGGCCCATGGTCTGCTCCAGCTTGCCGGCGGCAAAACCGGTCTGTTCGGCGCTGCGCTTGGATTCCGAGGTGGCCTTGCGCATCGCTTCGACTGCCCCGGAAATGGTTTCGACCCGGTCTCCGTAGGCGTGGGTGGAGGCGGCGATCTGGCTGATGGTCACGAACAGCCGCTCCACCACCTCTTCGATTTCCCGCTTGTCGGTCGTGGCTGCCGTGGCCAGGCGCAAGCCGTCTTCCATCTCGAGCATGCCACTCTCCATTGAGCGCACGGCCTGTTCGGCCTGGCTCTGCACGCCGTCGATCATGCTGCGGATGTCTGCCGTGGCGCCGCGTGTCCGTTCTGCCAGCTTGCGTACCTCGTCGGCCACCACCGCGAAGCCGCGGCCGCTTTCGCCGGCGCGGGCGGCCTCGATGGCGGCATTGAGGGCCAGCAGGTTGGTCTGGTCGGCGATTTCACCGATCAGCACGACGATGCGGCCGATATCGAGGGTGCGCTGTTCCAGCTGGCGGATCGTCGCCGCCGAGAGGCTGACCGAGCGACGGATGCCCTGGCTCCGGGCCTCGACCAGGGAGAACTGGCTGCGCGCCTCCTCGCTGACCCGCTGCACGACTTCGCGCATGGTTTCGGTATTGCTGGTGGCCGCGTCGATTTCCGTCAGCTGGAGGCGGATGCCGCCCAGGATGTCATCGACCGAATGCTGCATCTGGCTGGAAACCTTGTCCGCATGACCGTTCTTTTCCAGCATCGAGCGGTTGGTGTCGCCGATTTCGCTGGCGGTCTTGGCCACCTGCTGAATCGTCTGCTCCAGGTTGTCGATCAGGCTGTTGGTCCATTGCGCCAGCACGGTCGTCTCGTCGATCCGCTCGCTGGCGCGGGGCAGCCGGTGCGACAGCTTGCCGCCGCCTTCCGCCGTGGCGCGAAGGATGCGGGTGGCCTCGCGCAGGCGCTGGCTGATTGGCAGGCTGCCCAGGTGGTAGAACAGCAGGGCGCCGGCCAGTTGCATGGCGAGCCCCGTTCCAAGTGCGAGGCTGCCGTCGAGCCCTGCCAGTTGCGACAGCACTTCGGCGCTGCCCCAGCTTCCCACGGCCAGCAGCAGGTACATCCGCTGGATGCGGTAGGGGATGCTGCGGTAGCGGTAGACCTCCTCCAGGTCGGCCTCGCACATCATGCCCCAGGTGTCGGGCGAGCCCGGCAGGCGGAAGGTCGTGCCCTTGCCGATCACCGGAATGTGCCGGTAATCGGCATAGCCCGGATAGGTGACGAACAGGTTGTCGCCCTTGCGGATGGTTTCCCGTACGCCGGGGTGCAACTGCCCGGTTGCCGGGTCGTTGAAGACCAGTTCCAGCTCGGTGTGCTCGCGTACCCGGACTACGCCAAAGTCGGTGCGCACGCCGTCCTTCAGATTGTCTCCGCGGGTGAAAGTGGCATCCTCGAAGCGTGAACGGGACAGGGCGGTGCCGGGCTGGATGGCCGGGTTGATGACCGACTTGACCATGAACAGGTAGTTGTCGCCGGACTCGTGGAAGATGTGTCCGGCCTCCCGCTGGATCAGGTCGCCGAGGACATCGTTGGGCACCCGGCCGCACAGCACCCCGACAAGCGCACCATCGACATGGATCGGCTGATGGAACATCAGGGTCACCGCATCGTGGAAGCGGGAGGTGGAGCGGGGCAGGCTGCTCGTTACCGGGTCCCGGTAGGGGCCGTACAGAAAGGGGGCCGCCAGGCTTGCCTGCAGGGCTGCCGGGTCCAGGGGCCGCTTGCCAACCTGGTTCCCGGCGGTGGATGCCAGCACCAGCCCCTGGGGATCCACCACGAACAATTCGGAAAAGTCTTCTGCGCGTTGCCGACGCTGCTGCAAGACCCCTGCAGCGAGGCTTGGCCAGGTGCTGGCCAGCTCGCGGGAGAGGCCGTCCAGGTGGGCCCACTGCTGTTCGGCCCAGGTGATCAGGAGGCGTACCCGGGTCTGGGCAAAGGATTCGAAGGTCTGCTCAATGGCCGGGTAACGGTGGCGATTGCGCGAGGTGGCCCAGCGCATGGCGAGCTTGCCGGTCTTGCCGAAGGACGGCAACCAGGCGCGTTCGGCCTGGCTGAGGGACATGTTCTGACTTTTGAGCATTGCGGACTCCTGCTGCGAAATTGGCAGGATCGAATAGCAAGAGCCGCGCCCGCAGTGCCAAACGCAAAACAGGCGTACTTGTCGGTATTTTTAAATCAAATACATGTACCTGTATATAAGCATATATAGCGAAAGGCGTACCCGGATGGCGCCTTTGTCGCGATGCACCAATTGCGTGCATCCGGCTTGCCGCGGGAAGGCTTTCCGGCCGCCGGCGCGGAGGCTGCATGGAGTAAAGTTCGCCTGATGCGCTCCCCTCACCTCATTCCCGAAGATGAAGTCGTGTTCACCGCCATCCGTGCCCAGGGGGCCGGCGGGCAGAACGTGAACAAGGTGTCGTCGGCGGTGCACCTGCGCTTCGACATTGCAGCCTCGTCGCTGCCGGAGCCGCTGAAGGAGCGCCTGCTCAAGCTGGGCGATCAGCGCATCAGCAAGGGCGGGGAGGTCATCATCAAGGCCCAGGAATTCCGCAGCCTCGAAAAAAACCGTGGCGAGGCCCTGCGGCGCCTGCAGGAACTGGTGGACAGCGTGGCCCACGTGCCCAAGGCGCGCCGTCCGACCAAGCCGACCCGCGGCTCGGTGACGCGGCGCCTCGAGGGCAAGGCCCAGCGCAGTGCGATTAAAGCCGGCCGGGGGCGTGTCGAATAGGCCGCCGATGCGGGATAATGGCGGCCTGACGCTTCACCCCCGCGCGCGCTCCTCACCCATTTTTCCTTTCCCCGCGACTGTTCCGTCGCCCTTGCGGCCACGCCAGGCTCCCCATTTACGCCGCACCCAGCAGGAAACCCATGCACACAGAAAGCTTCATCGTCGGCAAGGACGCCTCCCTCGAACACGCCATCAGCACCCTGCAGGGCAAGCTCGAAGCCCTCGGCTTCCACGTGGAGGAGCATTCCTGGCTCAACCCGGTCGATGGCGTTTGGTCGGTGTACCTGCGTGACAGCGACTGTCCGCTGATGTTCACCAACGGCATGGGCGCCACCAAGCTGGCCGCCCGGGCCAGTGCGCTGGGCGAGTTCTTCGAGCGCCTGGCGTGCAACGACTTCTGGAACCACTACTACCTCGGCCAGCAGTACGCCGAAGGCGCCGCCGGCCGCAGCTTCGTGCACTACCCGCAGGAGCAGTGGTTCGAGCTCGATGAGGAAGACGAAAGCGGCGCCTGGCCCGAAAGCCTGCTGACCGCCGAGCTGCAGACGTTCTACAACCCCAACGGCACGATTCCCGCCTACAGCCTGGTGGACTTCAACTCCGGCAACTTCGAGCGCGGCATCTGCGCGATTCCCTGCGTGCGCCAGCGCGACAATGCCGTGGTGCATTTTCCGGTCAACATCATCGCCAACCTGTACGCCAGCAACGGCATGTCGGCGGGCAACACGCCGGCCGAAGCGCGCACCCAGGCCCTGTCGGAAATCTTCGAGCGCCACATCAAGTTCCGCATCATCAGCGAGGGCCTGTGCCTGCCCGATGTGCCGGAAGAAGTCATCGCCCGTTACCCGAACATCGCCGTCGGTATTGCCGGCCTGCGTGCCGCGGGCTTTGGCATTCTGGTCAAGGACGCCTCCCTCGGCGGCAAGTACCCGGTGATCAACGTCACCCTGCTGCATCCGCAAGACCAGGGCTGCATCTCCAGCTTCGGCGCCCACCCGCGCTTCGAGATCGCGCTGGAGCGCGCCCTCACCGAACTGCTCCAGGGCCGCGCCCTCGACGCGCTGACCGGCTTTCCGGAGGCCGGTTTCGACCTGGAAGAAATCGCCAGCGCGCCGAACATCGAGATCCACTTCGTCGATTCCAGCGGCATCATCAGCTGGAACTTCCTCGGCTCCGAGCACGACTTCCCCTTCTGCGACTGGAACTTCAGCACCACCACCGCCGAGGATTACGCCTGGTTGGTGGATGCCATCCACGCCATGGACTGCGACATCTACGTGGCCGACTTCAGCCACCTGGGCGTCTACGCCTGCCGCATCATCGTCCCCGGCATGTCCGAGATCTACCCGGTCGACGAGCTGGAGTTCGAGAACAACAGCGTCGCCAACGGCATCCGCGAAGCCATCCTGTTCCTGTCCGACCTGGACGACGAGGAATGCACCGACCTGCTCGAAACCCTCAATGAAAGCGGCCTCGCCGACGAGCGCCCGGTGGCGCCGCTGATCGGCCTGGCCCCCGGCGACGATCCATTCTGGAAGGATCTGCGCGTCGGCGAACTGAAAACCCTGCTGGCCCTGGCCGCCGGCGACGACGACGCGGTGGTGGAAGGCTGCGAATGGATTCGCGACTTCGAGCAGATCGACCCCGAGCGCCGCACGGTGTACAACTGCATCGAATGCCTCACCAGGCTCAATGGCGACATCGGCTTTGCACCGGCCCTCAACAGCCTCTACGGTGCCGAAACCGTGGCCACCGCAATTGCCCTGCTGGACGGCGAATTGCGCTTCTTCGGCCAATCCTCGCCAGGCCTCAGCCTCGAAGGCTGCGACATGCACCAGCGCCTGCTCACTGCTTACGGAAAACTGCACGCATGAAAACACCCAGCCGAATCGAACCGCTGGTCACCGACGGGCTGGTGGACAGCGTCCTGCGCCAGCTCATGAGCGGCAAGGAAGCCATGGTTTATGTGGTCCAGTGCGGCGACGAAATCCGCTGCGCCAAGGTGTACAAGGAGGCCAACAAACGGGGCTTCCACACCGCGGTGGACTACACCGAAGGCCGCAAGGTGAAGAACAGTCGCCAGGCCCGCGCCATGGCCAAGCGTTCGCGCTACGGCCGCCAGGAGCAGGAGTCGGCCTGGCAGCACGCCGAGGTGGACGCCCTGCGGCGCCTCGCCGCGGCTGGTGTGCGCGTGCCGACGCCCTACAACTTCCATGAAGGCGTGCTGCTGATGGAACTGGTGGCTGACGCCGACGGCGAACCGGCGCCGCGCCTCAACGACCTGTCCCTGACCGAAGAAGAGGCGATCAAGTACCACGCCATGCTGATTCGTCAGGTGGTGTACATGCTGTGTGCCGGCATCGTGCACGGCGATCTGTCCGAGTACAACGTGCTGGTGGACAGCAACGGGCCGGTCATCATCGACCTGCCGCAGGCCGTGGATGCCGCCGCCAACAACAACGCCCAGCGCATGCTTGAGCGCGACGTGGACAACCTGGCCGACTACTTTGGCCAGTTCGCCCCGGCGCTGCTGCAGACCCGTTACGGCCCGGAAATCTGGGCCCTCTACGAGAACGGCGCGCTCCACCCGGAGAGCGAACTCACCGGCATTTTCGCGGAGACCGAAGTCGCCGTGAACCTCGACGAAGTGATGGAAGTCATCGACGCCGCCCAGCACGAAGAGGACGTCCGCCAGGCCGGCCGGGCCCTCGCCGCGGCGGCCGAGCGGCCGGCTGACGAGGACGAGATTTAGTCCTGCGGAGAGACCTGCAGTTTCTGCAGGTCGAAACCCTTGCCAGCCAGCCGGCCGAGGAGCGCCTCGTAGGCCTGCGGGTCGACCTTTGGCGTGCGTGACAGCACCCACAGGTATTCCCGGGTCGGCTCACCGACGGCGACCAGCTGGTACTTCTCGTCCAGGTCGATCACCCAGTAATCGCCCCACACGGCCGGCAGGAAAGACAGCCAGGCCGGCGCGAAGCGCACCTCCAGCTTCGGCGAGGTGGCGGGTCCGATCTGGCGGGCCGTGCCCGTTGCCGAATCCATCTCGCCGCTGGCCAGCCGGCAGCGGTTGATGACCTGTACCGTCCCGTCGCCTTTCAGGCTGTAGTCTGCCCGCGAGGCGCCGGCGCATTTCTTCTGGAACCAGTTGGGATAGCGGGCGATTTCGTACCAGGTGCCCATGTAGCGGGGTACATCCAGTGACGGGATGGTGGCCAGCGGGGTGACGTCGGCGGCCACGGCATTGAGGCTGGCCAGACTCAGGAGGGCGGCGAGGAGTGTGGCTTTCATGCATTTCCTTGGTGGTGGGTTGAACGGGAGTGCCGCAAGTCTGCCTCTCTGACCGGCCCGGGGGAACAGGGTTCGCGTGCCAGGGTGCGGACGCCCCGTCACCCAGCCATCACCTCGCCGTAACACCTGTGCAGCATGCCGCCGCAACACTGGCTGCATGGACCGCGCCGGACTCGTTTGCCAGGAAATCGTTAGCCAGCTGAGCTCCCTTCGGGTTGCCGTGGTGACCGAAACCTATCCGCCCGAAATCAACGGGGTGGCGATGACCACTGGCCGGATGGTGGACGGTCTTGTCGCCGCCGGGCACCGGGTCGATCTGATCCGGCCGCGGCAGGCTCACGAAGGTGGCAGCATCCTTTTGCCCGACGGTAGCGAGGGCATCGAGGAGATGCTCTCCCGCGGCATTCCGCTACCCCGCTATGCCAATCTGCAGCTCGGCCTGCCGGCCAGGAAGGTACTGCTGCGGCGCTGGTCGATTCAGCGTCCGGACGTGGTGCAGGTGGTGACCGAAGGCCCGCTGGGCTGGTCGGCTCTCACCGCCGCCCGCAAGCTCAATCTGCCGGTCATCAGCGAGTTCCACACCAACTTTCATCGCTATACCGGGCACTACGGGGTCGGCTGGCTCAAGCGCCCGATCGCCGCCTACCTGCGCAAGTTCCACAACCGCGCCAACCTGACGCTGGTGCCGACCCGTGCCCTGTGCGGTGAGCTGGCGGAGCAGGGCATTCCGCGGGTCGATGTGGTGTCTCGCGGGGTCGATACCAGGCTCTTCGATCCGGCCCGGCGCAGTGGCGCCCTGCGGCGCAGCTGGGGCCTGGAGCCGGATGATCTGGCCGTGGTGTACGTCGGGCGCATCGCTCCCGAGAAAAACCTGGCCCTGCTGGAAAAGGCCTTCGAGGTCATCCAGGCCCGTCAGCCCCGGGCCCGCCTGATCATGGTCGGTAGCGGTCCGGCGCTGGAGGCCATGCGGACGCGTCAGCCGCGCGCCATCTTCACCGGCCCGCGCACCGGCGAACTGCTCGCCGAGCACTACGCCAGCGGCGATCTGTTCCTCTTTCCGAGCCTCAGCGAAACCTACGGCAACGTGGTCGCCGAGGCCCTCGCCAGCGGCCTGCCGGTGGTGGCCTACCGGGACGCCGCAGCGCTGGAGCTGATTACCCACCAGGTGCACGGCTGGCTGGTCGAGCCCGGTGACGAAGCCGCCTTTGTGAGCGGAGCCGTGCGCCTCGCCGAATCTCCCGAATTGCGTGCCCGCCAGCGCCTTGCGGCGCGGGAGCGGGTGGCGAGCCTTGCCTGGCACGCCATCGTCGAACGTCTGGTCGCCCTCCAGCGCCAGGTCATCCTGAGCTCGCCCGTGTCCGCCCGGAGGTAACGCCATGTTCGCCCTGCCCGCCCGCCTGCAATTGCTCGACGACCGCCTGGCGGTACGTTCCAATCGCCTGTCCCGCTACCGCGGCCTGCGCGACCTGATGCGGGCGGTGAGCCGCTTGGGCGACGGGGTGGCCTGGTATTCGCTCGCCGCCTGCCTGTATGCCCTGTTTGGCACCGAGGCGCTGCCGGCCCTCAAGCAAATGGTGGTGGCCGGTGTGGTCGGGGTGGCGGTGTATAAGCTGCTCAAGCTGCACACCCTGCGCCCGCGTCCTTTCGAGGTGGTCAGCGACGTGGTGTGTGCCGGCTGTCCGCTCGACAAGTTCAGTTTTCCCTCCGGCCACACCCTGCACGCGATGAGCTTCTCGTTGATCCTGGCGCATCACTTTCCGGCCCTGGCTTTGTCGGTATTCGGCTTTGCGCTGCTGGTGGCGGTGTCCCGTCCGGTGCTGGGCCTGCACTATCCCAGCGATGTGCTGGCTGGCGCTGCCATTGGCGCGCTCGTCGCCAACGCGGCCATCGCCCTGGTGTGAACAGTGGGTCGGACTTCAGTCCGACAGCCCCTGGCTGAACGTGCGCTGTCGGACTGAAGTCCGACCCACGGGGACTACACTGAAGGGATCCCCCGCCTAGAGGAGACGCCCATGACAACCCCGACCCGTACCGAACGGGACGCTTTCGGCCCCATCGATGTCCCTGCCAGCGCCCTGTGGGGCGCCCAGACCCAGCGTTCCCTGCATCACTTCGCGATCTCCACCGAACGCATGCCGACGGCGCTGTTGCTGGCGCTGGCCGAGGTCAAGCGCGCCTGCGCGGCAGTCAATGGCGAGCTTGGCCTGCTGCCGGGCGACACCGCGGCAGTCATCATCGCAGCGGCCGACGAAGTCCTCGGTGGTGCCCATCCGGAGGCCTTTCCCCTGTCCGTGTGGCAGACCGGCTCCGGTACCCAGACCAACATGAACATGAACGAAGTGCTCGCCAACCGCGCTTCGGAGCTGCTCGGTGGCGAGCGCGGGATGGGTCGGCGGGTGCATCCCAACGATCACGTGAACCTTGGCCAGTCGTCCAACGACATCTTTCCGACCGCCATGCATGTGGCGGCGGTGAGCAGTCTGCACGACGCGCTGCGGCCGGCCCTGCTGGCGCTGGGGGCGACCCTGGCGGCGAAGGCGGCGGAGTTTGCCGATATCGTGAAAATCGGTCGCACCCATCTGCAGGACGCCACGCCGCTGACCCTCGGGCAGGAAATGTCCGGCTGGGTGGCCCAGCTCGATCACGCCGAGCAGGCCATCGTGGCAACCCTGCCGGCGCTGGAGGCGCTGGCCGTTGGCGGCACCGCAGTGGGCACCGGGCTCAACGCGCCGCCGGGCTTTGGCGAACGGGTGGCACAGGTGCTGGCCGATCGGAGCGGGCGGCCGTTTCGCAGTGCCCCCAACAAGTTCGCCGCGCTGGCGGGCCACGATGCGCTGGTCAGCGCCCACGGCGCCCTCAAAACCCTGGCCACGGCGCTGATGAAAATCGCCAACGACGTGCGCTGGCTGGCCTCCGGTCCGCGCTCGGGGCTGGGCGAACTGTCGATTCCCGAGAACGAGCCGGGCAGCTCGATCATGCCCGGCAAGGTGAATCCGACCCAGTGCGAGGCGATGACGATGCTGTGTTGCCAGGTCTTCGGCAACGACGTGGCGCTGACGGTCGGCGCCGCATCGGGCAACTTTGAACTCAACGTCTTCAAGCCGCTGATCATCCACAACTTCCTGTCCAGCGTTCGCCTGCTGGCCGACGGCATGCGCAGTTTCGATGTGCACTGTGCCCGTGGTATCGAGGCCAACGTACCGCGCATCGCCGAACTGGTGGCGCGCTCGCTGATGCTGGTCACCGCCCTCAGCCCGCACATCGGCTACGACCGCGCTTCGGAAATCGCCAAGCAGGCCCATCATCAGGGCACGTCACTGCGCGAGGCGGCGCTGGCGCTGGGCTATGTGACGGATGAGGATTTCGAGCGCTGGGTTCGCCCGGAGGATATGGTCCGGCCGTAGGGTCGGTCAGGCTTTCAGGAACAGGTCTTCGGGCAGCGGCAGGCAGGCGCGCAGCAGGCGGCGCGGGGCGCAGTCGAGTCGGGCGCGGGCGGCGAGGGGTTCGACTTCGGCCAGCCAGCCGGGCAGCTCCCCGTCGAGCAGGCGGTCGAGCTGGCCGAGGCGGCGGGCGGTGTGGCCGAGGTAGAGGTTGAAGCGGCGCTGCACGCGTTTGTCGATGAAGCGCGCGGCGTGATACAGCCCGGCGTGCACGCGGCTGGTGCGCAGCCAGCTTTCGCCGCGGGTGAGGGTGGCGAGGGCCTGGCCGACATTGTCCGGGTGGCAGTGGAAGGCCCGCGACATCAGCGGGGTGAGGGTCTCCCGCTCGCTGTGCAGCAGTTCGGCGGGGCGGGTGAACAGCTGGCCCGCCACGTGGTGGTCCATGGCCCATTCGACGGCCACGTGGGTGGCGATTTCCGATTCGAACCACAGGCGCTCGTGGGCCGGTACAAAGTGGTTGTGGGCAATGATGTCGGCCATCAGGTGGCTGGCATAGCCGAGCACGGCGGCGTGTTCGGCGTCGCTGCGGGCGGCGTCCATCAGGATGTGCAGCTGCGGCCAGCGGTGGCTGGTGGTCAGCAGGTCGGCACCGGCGCTGCGGGCGGTCAGGGCCACGTCGGGCAGACAGGCGCCGGCCATCACCAGCTTCGGGTGGCGACGGGCCAGGCGGCGCAGGGCCGGGTCGGCGAGGGGAATCGCCCACAATAAAAGCTGGGCGAAATAGACGTGGGTGTACAGGCCCCAGGCCAGGGCGTCGGTGCTGGTCAGCAGCAGCGCGGGCAGCCACAGAAGGGACCAGGCAAGTGGGCGGCGGCCAGCGTGGCGCAGGGGCTGGGTATCCATTCCGCCAATGTGCCGTGTCCCTGTGACGGGGGTGTGGTGCCCAGGTGTCAGGCCGGTGACGCTCAGGCCTTCAGAGTCGGCGTCGCAGGCCGATAGCAAGCCATGATTGACTGGTGTGAGCCCCCCACCCTTGACCCGTTCAGGGTCAGACCATGAATGCGTCAGGTCTCCCGGACCCTCTCGTGACCCGCTCTTCGCCGATGTGTGAAGAGGGGGGTGAGGTCTTGCGCCCGTGGCGCTTCATCCGGCTGTTGACCGTCGCCGTGGTGCTCAGCAATCTGGCGGCCCTGCTGCTGGGTGGCGTCAGTTTGTACGACAGCCACCAGCGGGCGGAAGAACTGGCCCGGCAGACCACCCGCAATCTGGTGCATGTGCTCGACGAGAGCATGGCGCGCAGCGGTCGGACCATCGACGTGACCCTGCGGGCGGTGGTGGACGAGCTGGAGCGGGAAGAGCGGGCCGGGCAGAGCGGCCCCGCCCGCGACGAGTTCGTCATGGCCATGCTGGCGCGCTACAAGAACTGGTTGCCGGAGGCGGAAGGCATCCGGGTTTTCGATGAGCACGGCAAGGCGCAGTGGACTTCCCACGCCGGTCCGTCGGCGCGCATCAGCGTGGCCGATCGGGAGTTCTTCAAGATATTGCGGGCCGAGCCCCAGCGTGGCTTGTTCGTATCGCGCCCGGTTGTCGGGCGACTGATGCCTGGCTGGGTGATCCCCTTTGTGCGGCGCTTCAATCACCCGGATGGCTCCTTCGCCGGCGTGGTGTCGGCGATTGTGCCCGTGGCCACCGTCTCTGAAGCGCTGGCAAGGCCGCAACTGGGGCCCGGAGGCAGTGCCATCCTGCGCTACGAGGATTTAAGCTTGATTGCCCACCATCCGCCGGTGGCCGGCTCTGCCGGCCAGGTTGGGGATAGCCAGACATCCGGGCAGTTTCGCGCCCTCATGGCCGCGGGCCAGAGCAGTGCCACCTACCATGCCCCCAAAACTTCCGACGGTCCGGAGCGGATCAATTCCGTCCGCCGGGTGGCCGGGCTGCCCTTTCTGCTGGTGGTTGGCATGGCCAGTGACGATTACCTCCAGGCGTGGCGCCGCGAGCTTGTCGAAACCGTTTGCCTGCTGACGTTGTTCATGTTGATCACCGTGGGCTCGGCCATCCTGATCGGCCGTCTTTACCATCGTCAGCAGCACTACACCGAGCGCCTGCAGGACAGCAAGACGCATCTGGAAGCGGCCCTGCTGGATCTGCGCGACCGGGACCGGGCGCTCGGGGCGGCCGAGCTGGTTGCCGGGTTGGGGATCTATTCCATCGATCTGGTGAGCAGGGTGCCGCAGAGTTCGCCACGCTTGCTGGAGATTTTCGGTGTGCCGCCGAGTGCCGTTCTGGGGGAGCGGGAGTGGTCCGAGGCGCTCCATCCGGCCGACCGGGAGGCTGTCTTGGCTGACTTTGTCGGGGGTTTGCTGCAGGAGGGGCGGCCCTACGACCGGATCTGCCGCATCGTCCGTCCGAGTGGCGAAATCCGCTGGATTCATGCCCTCGGTGTGGCCGAGCGGGATGCCGCCGGCAAGCTGGTGAGCGTGCATGGCGCCGTACAGGACATTACCGAACGCCAGTGTGCCGAGGCGTCCCTGCAGGCGGCTCTCGACGAGCATGAAAAACTGGTTGCGCGGATTCCCGTCGGGGTCTTCAAGCAAAAGGTCGGGCAGGACGGCAGGATCACTTTTGTCTATGTGAGCCCACGTTTCTGCGAACAACTGGGCGTCACCGTCCAGGCAGTGCTCGACGATGCCCGCGTGGTGCTGCGCTGTCTGCATCCCGGCGATGCGGCCGGTTTCGCGGCGCGTTGCCGGGCGGTCTTGCGCCATCCGGGACCGTTTGAATGGGAGGGCCGGGTCGTGGTGGGCGGGGCCTTGCGCTGGGTGTCGGTGCTGTCCACGCCGACGATCCTCGATGACGGGGAGTTGCTGTGGGAAGGCGTGCAGTCGGACGTGACCGACCGCAAGCTGGCCGAGATCGCCCTGCGGGATAGCGAGGAACGTTACCGCTTGCTGCTTCAGCACTCGCCGGTGGGCATTCTGCATTTCAACAACGACCTGAAGGTGAGCTATTGCAACCTGCAGTTCGCCCAGATCATGAATGTGCCCCACGACTACATGCTCAAGCTGGACTGCAGCGCGCTGAAGGACCGGCGTGTCATTCCGGCCATGCGGGCGGCCATCGAGGGGAGCTTTGGCGAGTATGAGGGCCCCTATCAGACGAGCTATGCCGGGCAGAACCTGAACATTGCGATGAACTGCGCGCCGGTGCGGGATGAGGCGGGGTGCATCGTTGGCGGCATCGCCATCCTGCAGGACATCACCGACCGGGTCATGAAGGACCGGGAGCTGGCCCGTTACCGGGACAGCCTGGAGGAACTGGTGGTGGAGCGCACAGCCGACCTGGAAGCGTCCCGTGCCGAGGCGGAGCGCCTGGCCAGGGTGAAGAGCGAGTTCCTCGCCAACATGAGCCACGAGATCCGCACGCCCCTCAACGGGGTGCTCGGGCTGGCCCATATCGGCTATCGGGAAAGCCAGGGGCGGGACAGGGCGCAGGACACTTTTGCGCGCATCGTCTCCTCGGGCCAGTTGTTGCTGGGCATCATCAACGACATTCTCGACTTCTCGAAGATCGAGGCCGGCAAGTTGCGTGTTGAGGTGATTCCGGTCGATCCAGGCAAGATCATCGGCGAAACCCTCGAACTGATGGAGGAGCGGGCCCAGGCCAAGGGGCTGGCCTTGCGCTTCCATCGCGCTTCGCCGCTGCCGCCGCGTTGCATGG
>ERZ724523.306-NODE-306-length-29135-cov-5.647146_pt1 | contig 29135 bp, 28 predicted proteins | sample MGYA00376056_ERZ724523 | MGnify/ENA primary metagenome ERZ724523 (study PRJEB28724, sample SAMN07190888) | wastewater metagenome | isolation source: influent of sewage treatment plant in Hong Hong | place: USA: Christiansburg, Virginia | collected 2016-03-01 ... | reverse complement strand
CGCAAAACGAGTACAAGAAAGCTAACTGAGGAGTTGACGATGACGACTTCAAATTATGCTTCCTGGCTCGGGCGCTGGCTGATTGCCGTCTGCCTGATGCTGGCCTGGAGCATGCCGCTGCGTGCGGCAGATGCGCCGCCGGCACAAAAACAGGCTGTGCGACAGCAGAGCCAACCCGGCAATAACGCGCCAATGTGGGCTGAAGTGCGCCAGGACAAGGCGCATTTCACCAACAATCCGGCGAATGAGGCGGGCGTGCTGATTCAGACCGGCGGCGACTCATGGCGGCATCTGCGCAATGACGTGGTGACCTTTTATGGGGGGTGGTTGCTGCTATTGGTGGTTGCTGCGATATTTGGCTTCTACAAGATCAAAGGTCCGCTGACCAATCACGACAAGCTGACGGGCAAACTGATCCAGCGTTTTCCGCGTTATGAACGAGTGGTGCATTGGATTACTGCAGGCAGTTTTCTCGTTCTGGCACTTACCGGGCTGGGGATTTTGTTTGGCAAGCACGTTCTGATACCTGTGATCGGCCATAGCCTGTTTGGCTACCTGATGGTGCTGGGCAAAAACGTGCATAACTTTATCGGGCCGATTTTTGTGATCTCAATGCTGGCGATGATTGCCGTCTGGGCGCGTGACAACGTCTGGCAAAACATCGACGCGCAGTGGATCGCCAAGGCCGGTGGCTTGCTGAGCGGTGAGCATGTGCCATCGGGGCGCTTCAACTTCGGCGAAAAAACCTGGTTCTGGATCGGTGTCACCGTACTTGGTCTGACCGTTTCTGTCTCCGGTCTGGTCCTTGATTTCCCGAACTTTGGGCAGACTCGGGCCGACATGCAGCTGGCCAATCTGGTTCATGCCGTTGCCGCCATCGTCATGCTGGTGCTTTCATTCGGCCACATCTACATGGGCACAATCGGTGTGCATGGTGCCTACAAATCAATGGAAACCGGTTATGTCGATGAAACCTGGGCGCGTGAGCATCACGAAGAATGGTTCAACGACGTTAAAGCCGGCAAGTCCGGGCACCCACAGGGTTAATGGGAGGAATGTGAAATGAAGCTAAGAAAATTTGCCCTTATTTTGGCGTTGACCGTAACAAGTGCCGGCGCCTGGGCCAAATTGCCGCCGCCGAGCGAAGAGGCCAAGGCCAAAGCCGAGGAAGCCAAAGTCAAGGCGGCAGAAACCGCCAAGACTGAAGGTGAGTTGCTTGGCAAATCGCAGGACCGCGTTGCCGAGAAATACATCAAGGATCAGAAGGCCAAGGGTATCGTCGTCAAGCCGACGCCAATTCCACCACCGCCTCCTCCTGCTCCACCGGCGGCAGCTGCACCTCCTGCGCCAGCACCCGCCGCCGCACCGGCAGCGCCTGAAGTTAAAAAGTAAGTCTTTTTGCCTGAAATGGCCCGCCCCGGTGGCGGGCCATATTTTTTCAGGCCAGCGCTGCCGTGACGATCTCTTTGGCTTCGTCGACAATCTGCTGCAAATGCGCAGCGCTCTTGAAACTCTCGGCGTACAACTTGTAAATATCCTCGGTGCCGGATGGCCGGGCGGCAAACCAGCCGTTCTCTGTCGTCACCTTGAGCCCGCCGATGGCGGCGTCGTTGCCCGGTGCGCGGGTCAGACGGGCGGTGATCGTTTCACCGGCCAGCGTCGCGGCACTGACACGATCTCCAGTTAGTTGCTTGAACGCAGCCTTTTGCGCCGGAGTGGCGGGCGCATCAATCCGGATGTAATACGGCGTACCGAAGCGGGCAGCCATCTCCTGATAGTGGCGGCCAGGATCCTTGCCGGTGACGGCGGTGATTTCAGCGGCCAGCAGGCCGAGGAGGATGCCGTCCTTGTCCGTCGTCCATACCGAACCATCGCGACTCAGGAAGCTGGCCCCGGCACTTTCCTCGCCACCAAAGCAGATGCTGCCGTCAAGCAGACCACCAGAAAACCACTTGAAGCCGACCGGCACTTCCAGCAACTTGCGGCCCAAGCTGGCAACAACGCGGTCGATCAGGCTGCTTGAGACGAGCGTTTTGCCAACTGCTGCGCTAACTGGCCAGGCTGGTCGATGACTTAGCAGGTATTGAATGGCAACTGCCAGATAGTGGTTCGGGTTGAGCAGGCCAATCGATGGCGTGACGATGCCATGCCGGTCGACGTCAGCATCATTGCCCCAGGCAATGTCGAACCGGTCCTTGAGCGCGACCAGGCTGGCCATCGCGTAAGGGCTGGAGCAATCCATGCGGATCTTGCCATCGTGATCGAGCGTCATGAAGCCAAAGGCCGGATCAACCTGTGGATTGACGACCTCGATATTCAGTCCGTAAAGCTCGGCAATCGGCTGCCAGTAAGCAACGGCGGCACCACCCAGGGGATCGACTCCGATCCGCAGATTCGCCTTGCGGATTGCTTCCATGTCGATGACTTTGCCGAGGTCGGCAATATAAGGCGTCATCAGATCAACTGCCTTGGTGGTCGGCGCATTCAAGGCTTGTGCATAAGGCAGCCGCTTGACGCCGCGATTGCCGTCGGCCATCAGCGCATTGGCGCGTTGCTCGATCCAGCCGGTAACGTCGGTATCTGCCGGGCCACCGTGCGGCGGGTTGTACTTGATGCCGCCATCCTGCGGGGGATTGTGCGACGGCGTGATGACGATGCCGTCCGCCCGAGTGGTTTTGTTGGCGGCGTTGAATGTGAGAATGGCGCGCGAAATGACCGGCGTCGGCGTGTAGCCATCATCGGCTTGCAAATGCGTCAGTACGTCGTTGGCAGCGAGCACTTCCAGCGTCGTCTGTTGCGCCGGATCAGAAAGAGCATGGGTGTCCTTGCCGAGAAACAACGGGCCGTTGATCCCGGCCTGCGCCCGGTATTCCGCAACCGCCTGAGCGATTGCCAGTATGTGCGCCTCGTTGAAGCTGCCGTTCAAGGCGCTGCCGCGATGGCCGCTGGTGCCAAAGGCAACGCGCTGGGTTGGGTTGTTGATGTCCGGTACATTCCGGTAAGCCGCCAGCAAAGCGGGAATATCAGTCAGGCTGGCAACCGGGGCCACCTGGCCGGCAAGAGGATGAGCCATGTTCTTTTCCTTGAGTTATTCTGATCGGGTGAAAAGCTTATGGTGATCCCTTCGCATGGCCGAGGCAAGACTATCTTGCGGAAAATCACCGACCTGAATTTCATGGATTGGTAACTTATCGATAGGCAAGAGGTGAAAAATGACTGGATTCGAAAATTACGCGGCAAGCACCAAAGAAATCGAACTGCAAATTGAACGGAAGGGGGTTGTTCTCGGGATTGACTGGAATAACGAGGCACAGGTGCGTAAGCTTGCCCGCGAGGCGCTTTCCCCGACAGCAAAAGATATCAAGGTTCCCGCCTCGGCGCCGGTCGATTACAAGTTGATGGCCAAGCTCGATCTCTTTGGGTTGGCGGCAATCATGCTGCGCACGATGGAAGAAAGCGCCTCCGTTGGCGTCGAGACCCATGGTGGTGTCGCCTGGAAAGCCTTTGCCAAAGCACTGTGGGCTGAAGCAGAGTACCAAAAGTCTCTTTAGGCGGGTTTCCGGTTCACTTAGAACGTATAGCCAAGATTGGCCTGAACCGTGCTGCGGTCCGACTGGTTGTTGTATTCGCCACCCCAGGTCGGTTGCCAGGCAATCTGGGCGACCCATTTTCTCTGGAAGTCGGCGCGTAGCGAGAGGATGGCGAGCATCCGGCCTTCGTTCAAGGTATTGTCGCCGGCCCAGCCTGAAACATCATGAGCAAAGAAAATGGACGGGGTCAGATCAAGCCCGCTGATCACTTCGGCATAGCGCAAGCCGGCACGCAAGCGATAACCAAAGGCGTGGCGCGAGACGTAGCCATTACGGGAGCACTGCTTTTCGGTCGCCGGTGCTGCGCAAGCGGCACCGTTCCAGCCGGCGGAGCCAAAGACATCGGCTCTGCCGAAGCGGAATTCACCTTGGTCCGGTAAATCGGGGATGCCCTTGTAAATCATTTCTCCACCCAAGGACAAACCGGCGGCGCCCAGCACTTTGGGGATCACGAAATTGCTGCCAAGCTGCAATTGAACTGCCTTGTGCGCTTCCCAGCCCTTGAATTTTGCTCCGGGGCTGAGCGCGTGCAGGCTGGTGCTCAGCGGGGAGGCCGTGTTTGACGATAATAGTGCGGCATTGAGCAGATCGACGCCGTTGTACTGTAGCGGTTGATTGGGTCGATAGCTTAGTTCACCATAAACCGCGCCGCCGCGAAAGCGTGTCTCAAAACTGGTGCCGAACATCCGGATTTCCTCGGGGTACTCGGTGAAATACTTGGGGTTCAGATCGGGTGTGGCGGGATTGAAAAGCTGGGTGCCGGTTGTAATTTTGGCGGTGTAGGCACTGTAGAAGGACTGTCGCGAGTGAAACTGCGTGGCGAAAAAACCGAGATCTGTATTGATCGATGGCATCTTGTGGCGCAGCGCCAGCCCGAATTGCCCGCTGTTCGATACCTCCGGCGTTTCTGCTCGTCGCAGATAGCGACCCGTTTTGATCGCCTCGCGATCCGAGATATTGCCGAACATCAATTTGTCGCAACCGGGCGATGAAAAGTCGCCCTGAACGATAAAGGTGCCGCAATGATTCGGCGCGTTGGGGGTAAAACTGAACTGGTAAAAACCTTCGAGTGAGGTATTTTGAGTCAGGCCAAAATTGAGCGAGAGGGCAGGAATCGCGATGCGCGTTTCTTCATCGCGCAAGGTGCCGGGGCGAACCAATGCAGCAAAGTCGACCGGCGTCAGGTCACGCAAGCCACCTAGAATGATGAAGCGCTGGCCCCAGTCAATTTTTTGCCAGCCTAATTTCCAGTCGACCGCGAAATTGTCATTTTGGTGATGTCCGTAACCGTGAGCATTGTCGATCTGGACGCCACTAAAAGCTGAGTAGGGATTGGCGCCCCTGTCACTTAAGGGCTGGTCCGCCGCATAATTGTTGCCCAGGTTGCCCCAGGGTACTTCCTGATTCGTCAGTGCATAGTCGTGCCAGGCCTTGCCGCTTAATACGGCGCCAAAGTCGCCGAGCTTGTATTCGAGCGAAAGGTAGCCTTTGAGGACCGTGCTGACCGCATCGCCCTGCTTGAAATTGAGGTTGCCATCATCCTGGTTGCGGCTGGCGGACGGGGTAATTGCCCCGCCTTTGATGCCGACCAGACGACTATTGTTATCGGGCAGCACTGTGGGGTCCGGTTTGTCAGTGCGGACAACGGTGCCGGCAAAAATGGCCCCGGTTACGATCAACTTGCCTTCGCCGAACTCGAACTCAGCCGCCTGAGCAGACGGCCAGATCAGGGTAGAAGAGGCGTAGAGCAGCGCGTGTTGCCAGATGATTTTAGGCGGCAAAAAATTTGACTCTTTTTTGGCGTTGACCGAAACAGGTGTCGGCTGTGTTAGAACGTAATGACTTTGTCGGCCTGCAGCGTTGCTTCCGCCAATTCAACCAGCGTGCCTATCGTCGCGCCGGGAATCAAGGGCAAATCGCCGAGTCCTCGGGCCAAGGCGCAAGTGCGGCACAGGCGAATTTCGACGCCTTGGGCGATCAGCTGTTCAACCATGCCTTGCAGTCCATTACCGGCGCCGTCGATCTGGTTGGGTAGGCCAAGTACGGTAGCGTCCGACATCAGAAAAATGCGGATGGCTGGCTTGGCATCGTTGCCAGCCAGCGCCGTTGCCAGGCGCAAGGCGGAAAGAACTCGTTCGCTGCCGTAAGGTGGTGCGTGAATGATGATCAGGATGTTTTGCATGATTGATGGCCTGTAAGGAAAAAGTCAGAACAGCTGGCGATGACGCAGCGCGCCGGGGGCGTGCGAGAGGAGTGTCGAAATGACCAGAATCAGCCAGAAAATATTCATGGCCTGAGACGGTTGCAGCACCATCCCGGCGACCAGGCCGAGTTTGACCAGAACGCCAAAACCGGCCACTTCACGCAATTGAACAGGATTGGCCCAGGTGTCGCTGGCGAACATGCCAAGCCCGGAGACAAATGCAATGATTGCGCCCTGGCTGCTATCGGTTCCACCCAGTAGCGCAGCGCCAAGTAGTACGATGCCGGCGATGTGCACGGTGCGCAGGCCGAGATTAAGCCAGCGTTTGCCGGGAAAGTCGCGCACATTGCCGCGCTGACGGGCCATGACTATCCTGAGTGGATTAAAGGAACGGCAATTATGAATCAAATCTTGAATATTTTTAGCGCATCCGCTGGCGCAGCCAGGCGCTGCTCTGGTCGACTGCGATCGACAACAGCAGCATGGCAATGATGACGGTCGACGCCTGCGCATGGTGAAAAAGCGACAGCTCGAAATAAAGTAACTGGCCGAGGCCGCCGGCACCGACGAAGCCGAGAATGGCCGCCATGCGGATATTCATTTCCCAACGGTAAAGCGTGTAGGCGATCAGTTGCGGAGCGGCGCCGGGCAGTGTGCCGTAGAGGAAGGCGAGGCCTCCGGATGCACCGCTCAGCTGTAGTGCCCTGCCGGGTGTGGCGGGCGCGTTGGCCAGGGCTTCCGCATAAAGACGGCCAAGAACGCCGCTTGTGTGCAAGGCCAGGGCCAGGGCGCCGGCAAAGGGGCCGAGACCGACTGCCAGTGCGGTGATGGTGGCCCAGACCAGCTCCGGCACGGAACGCAGGGAATTGAGCAGAAAATTGAAAGGTGGGCGCCATTTGGGCAGGGCTAGCAACAACCCCGCTAGCGCGGCGAGCAGCGTACCGACGATGGAAATGGCCAGCGTTTCCCAGATGCCTTGGGCGACCTTGCCTAGCCAATCAGCCGAGAGGTCCGGCGGGAAAAACCCGGCGATGAATTCGCTGATTGAATGCGCCGCTTCGGCGGTGAACAGCGCTGCAAAGCTGATGTCGAGCAGGCCGAAACTGGCGCCGATGGCAAACAAAAGGGTGGATGCGACAAACACACTGCGTGCGCCAAAAGGCGAAGGCTTGGGCGCCGGTTGAGTATCCAGCGCACGGCGCAACCAGCCGGAAATACCGTCGGCGGCAAAAACCAGCAGCATGAAGGCGAGCAGTATGCTGGCCGCTTCGCCGCCGTTAAGCATTTTCATCGCCTGATCCATCAGCTGACCGAGGCCGCCGGCGCCGACGAAGCCCATGACCACCGAGGCGCGAATGGCGCACTCCCAGCGGTAAATGCTGTAAGAAGTGAGCTCCTTCGCGGCCTGAGGAATCAGCCCATAAAGAATCGCCAGCGATCGGCTCGCTCCGCTGTGGCGCAGCGCATTGGCCGGTGCCGCATCAACTGATTCGAGTATTTCGGCATAGACCTTGGCCAGCATGCCGCCGTAGGTTAGCCCGAGGGCGAGCACGCCTGCTGCCGGGCCAAGGCCGAAAACGCGGACGAAAATCAACGCCCAAACTAGCTCAGGAATGCCGCGCAGGATGGTGAGCAGGCTGCGGGTGAATGGGTTGAGGGTTGGCTTTTCACGCGCGGCACCACTTGCCAGATAAGCCAGCGGCAAGGCAATCACGAACGCCAGCGTCATGCCGGCGGTCGCTATCGCCAGTGTTTCCAGTATTGCCTTGGCGAGATAGCCGAGAAACTCGCTCCCGGTTTCCGGCGGCAGGAAGCCGGCGAGGAAGTTGCCGATGACTTTCAGATTACCTGTGTCAAACAAGGCGCCGGGCTTGACTTCAGCGGCCTGGAACAGCGGCCAGAGAATGGCGAGCGTTGCCAGCGCACCGATCAGCCGCCGACGGGCGGCGGGGTCAGCATCGGAAACGGGTGTCAGCGACATGCGTTGCGAGTGTTGGCTTGCGCCAGGAAATTTGGCTCGTGGGCCTGAACCGGCAATTCCTCGCCTTCGCTGGCGTAGAGATCATGCAGCAAGGGCACCGTGACTTCACCAGCCGGCAAATCGAAAGCAATGTTCCCGGCCTTGACGCCAACGATGCGCGAAAAGTTACCGAGCGCGAGGTCGACCGCGTGCAGGCTGGTGACCAGCGTTGCATTGCGTGCTGCGGCATCTGCTATAAGCAAACGTATGGTGGCCAGCGCCAGCGTCGGGTCGAGGGCGGAAACCGGTTCGTCGGCGAGGATCAGCTCGGGTTGCTGGTAGAGCACGCGGGCGATGCCGACGCGTTGCAACTGGCCACCGGAGAGTTGGTCGCAACGCGCAAAGAGTTTTTCGGCGAGATCGACGCGTTCGAGAGCAGCTTGCGCACCGGGAATGTCGAGCGGATAAATCAGGGAAGCCAGTGATTTCCAGGCCGGCCATTGGCCCAGTTTGCCGGCCAATACCGCAGTTACTACCCGTTGCCGGCCAGGAATTGGTGGCGATTGATGGACGGTGCCGATCCGGGCGCGTAGCGACTTGATTGTCCCGGTCGACTGCAAAAAAGGGGCGAAATTTAATACTGTGACACTGCCTGCTGTCGCCTGCAGGGCTGTGCCGAGCAGCGACAGCAAGGAGGTTTTGCCGGCACCGGATGGGCCGATCAGGGCGATGTGTTCGCCCTTCTCAGCCTTCAGTGTCACTCCCTTGAGTGCGACAAAACCATTGGCGTGGATCAGCCCCACGCCATCCAGCGCAAAACTCACTTCAACAAGCCTGCCGCATGGGCTGCTTTCTCAATGCCGTCGTAGTTTTCCTTTTTGGTCGGGATGAACTTGGCCGCGCGTTGCAGGGCGAGAATTTCTTTGTGTTCCGGGTTGGCAGGGTCAAGCTTGAGGAAGGCGTCAGTCAGCTTTTTGACCAGTGCCGGGTCGAGATCGCCGCGTACTGTCCAGGTGTAGTCAAAATACGGCGGCGTCGTTGCGAAGACGTGCACCTTGTCAGTATCGACTTTCTTGGTTTCGACCAGTTTGTCCCAGACGGAAGCGTTGAGTACGCCGGCATCGGCCTTGCCGGCGGCGACAAAGGCTACCGTGGCGTCATGCGCACCGGAGAAAGCGACGCGCTTGAAGTCAGCTTCAGGATTGAGGCCGGCTTGTTGCAGGAAGAAGCGCGGCATCAGGCTGCCCGAGGTTGATGACGGCGCACCGAAGGCGAAGGTTTTGCCCTTGAGGTCGTTCAAGGTCTTGATGGACGGGTCGGCGGTGATGAACTTGGAGGTAAATTTGCTATCTTCTTCGCGCTGGGCGATGGGGATGGCCGTGCCGTTGGTGCGGATCTTGGCTTGCACGAAAGTGAAGCCGCCGAGCCAGGCGAGATCGATCTTCTTGGTGGCTAGCGATTCGACCACGGTGGCGTAGTCGGAAACCGGGGTAAAGACGACCTTCATACCGGTCTGGGCTTCGAGATATTTTCCGAGCGGGGCAAATTTGCGCTGCAACTCGGTCGGCGCTTCATCGGGAATAGCTGAAACGCGCAGAACTTCGTCGGCGGCAAAGGTGGGCAGGGATACGGTGAAAGCGGCACAGGCAAAAACAAATGCACTTTTCAGCGCCAGGCGGCGCAAGGTCGAATGGTTCATCTATAACTCCGGTTATTACAGCAACCACTGCCGTGCGGATGTCGCGGCAGCTTACACGGCGCCAACGCGCCACTAAATCAGGACGGTACTCAGACCGCTGGGCGAATTATAACGGGAGTCGTGCTCGCCCTATTCCGGGCAGTGTTATCCTGCGTTTCCCATGCTTTCTACGCTTGCCGACGCTTTCCTGTTGCTGGGTTCGCTGGATCATCGATTGCTCGAAATCGTTGGTTTGTCCTTGCGCGTCAGCCTCTCGGCACTGTTGTTCGGTGCGCTTCTCGGTCTGCCGCTCGGCGCCTGGCTTGCCGTCGCCAGCTTTCCCGGACGCGGGATCTTGATTGTTACCCTCAACGCCTTGATGGGGCTGCCGTCAGTGGTGGTTGGCGTGCTCGTATATCTGGCTCTGTCGCGCAGTGGGCCCTTCGGCAGTTACGGCCTGCTGTTTTCACCGAGCGCGATGATCGTCGCGCAAAGTCTGCTGGTTGTGCCACTGATTGCTGCCGTCACCCGGCAGATTGTTGAAGATGCCTGGAAGGATTACGCGCCGGAATTTTCAGTCATTGGTATCGGTCGACCGCAAGCCGTGGGCCTGTTGCTCGCCGACTGTCGCTTTTCGCTTTCCGTCGCGACGCTGGCCGGCCTCGGTCGCGCCATGTCGGAGGTCGGGGCGGTGATGATTGTTGGTGGCAATATCGACGGCTACACGCGGGTGATGACCACCGCCATTGCGCTTGAAACCAGCAAGGGTGATCTAGCGCTGTCGATTGCGCTGGGGCTGGTGCTGATGACCATCATCCTTGGTCTTAATGTCGCGGCTTACAGCTTGCGCTGCTGGGCGGCACGGAGATACGGCTGATGTTTCCGCTACGCCTTGCCGGCCTGCGTTTTGCCCCGGAAGGCCGGGCCATTCTTGATGGCCTTGATCTTGAATTGTCTGGTGAAGGGATCAGTGTCATTCTCGGCCCGAACGGTGCTGGCAAAACCCTACTGCTTCGCCTGCTTGCCGGTTTGCTGCCCAATGATGGCGGTACTGTCGATTGGGGTGGCGCCAGCCAGCCGAATGGCCGGTTGGCGATGGTTTTCCAGCAACCGATGCTGCTGCGCATGTCGGTCTTTACCAATATTGAATTCGCCTTGCGTCCGCAAGGGATGATTGCTGCCGAGCGTCGGGCAAGGACAGATGAGGTGTTGGCCCGCGTTGGTCTTGCTCATCGCGCCAGCGATTGTGCACGCCTGCTTTCCGGTGGCGAGCGTCAGCGCATGGCCTTGGCGAGAGCGTGGGCCATGCGACCGCGTTTATTGCTGCTTGATGAGCCGACCGCCAGCCTTGATCCATCGGCAACTGACGCGGTCGAGCGCATCATCCGCGAAATACGTACCGATGGCGCCAAAGTGCTGATGACGACGCATAATCTCGGGCAGGCAACGCGCCTGGCTGATGACATCATTTTTCTGGCGGATGGCCGCGTGCAGGAGCACGAATCGGCACAACGCTTTTTTGCCCGTCCGCAATCCCCGGCGGCGCGTGCTTTCCTGCAAGGAGAACTACCATGGCGCATTGCTTTCGATCGTTAATACTGGCTTTCGGCTTGTTGGCCGGAGCTGCCGTTGCCGAAGAAACGCTGATCGTTGCCTCGACCACCTCAACCGAGCAATCCGGTTTGTTTGGCTGGATTTTGCCCCGGTTTGAGCAGTTAACCGCAATCAAGGTTCGTGTTGTCGCCGTCGGTACCGGGCAGGCACTGGAAATTGGCCGGCGCGGCGACGCCGATGTGCTCTTTGTCCATGATCGCGCGGCTGAGGACAAATTTGTCGCTGAGGGTTACGGCAGTTATCGTCAGGATGTGATGTACAACGACTTCGTTTTCATCGGCCCCAAGGATGACCCGGCCAAAGTGCGTGCAGGGGGTACGGCAGTTGGCGCACTGAAGGCAATTTCCGGTGGCGGCCAGCCTTTCATCTCGCGCGGCGACAAGAGCGGCACGCATGCGGCTGAACTGCTTTTATGGAAAGAGGCTGGCGTCGATCCGAAAGCCCTGGCCGGCTACAAGGAAACCGGCAGCGGTATGGGGCCGACCCTGAACATGGCAGCAGCCAGTAACGCCTACACGCTGTCCGACCGTGCCACGTGGTACGCCTTCAAAAATCGTCGTGATCTCGACATCGTCCTGGCTGGTGATGCCAAACTGTTTAACCCTTACGGCGTGATTCCGGTGAACCCGGCGCGCCACCCGCATGTCAAAAAGGAAGCCGCCGAGCGTTTCGCCCAGTGGCTGATTTCACCCGCCGGGCAGGAAGCGATTGCCAGCTTCCGGGCTGACGGCCAACAGGTATTTTTCCCCAGCGCGAAGAAATGATAATATGACTGAACACGCCAACGCCTCTCTTTCCGCTGCGGAAGCACGCAGTCGCATGCTGGCTGAAGTCACGCCAATTTGCGGCCACGAATTTCTCCCGGTGCGCAGCACCCTGGGTCGTATTCTTGCGGCCGACATCATTGCCCCGCACGATGTGCCGGCACACGATAACTCGGCCATGGATGGTTATGCGGTCTGTTTCGACAGCCTCGCCCGTGAGGGTGAAACCCGCTTGACGGTGGTTGGCACCGCCTTCGCCGGCAACGCCTTCTCCGGTATGGTCGGCAAGGGCCAGGCGGTACGCATCATGACCGGTGCTGTGCTGCCGGCAGGAGCGGACACCATCGTCGTGCAGGAAGTGACGCGCGTCGAGGGGGCTGCAGTGTGGATCCCCGCCGGCCAACGTCTCGGCCAGAATACCCGGCGGGCGGGAGAGGATCTGGCGCGCGGCCAGGTTGCCTTGCCGGCTGGCAAACAAATTGGTCCGGCGGAACTGGGTTTGATTGCCTCGTTGGGCATTGCCGAAGTCGACGTTAAACGTCGTCTGCGTGTCGCCTTCTTCTCGACCGGCGATGAACTTGCTTCAATCGGCACCCCGCTGGCGCCAGGCCAGATTTACGACAGTAACCGTTACACCCTGCACGGCCTGCTCAGCCGCTTGGGTGCGGACATCATCGACATGGGCGTTGTTCCCGATCAGCCCGATGCACTGGAGGCGACGCTGGTTGAAGCGGCGCAGATTGCTGATGTCATCATTACCACCGGCGGCGTATCGGTCGGCGAGGCGGATTTCATCAAGGAGATTCTCGCCAAGCTCGGCCAGGTGAAATTCTGGAAACTCAATATCAAGCCCGGTCGGCCGATGGCCTTCGGCAAAATTGGTAACGCCTGGTTGTTTGGCCTGCCCGGCAACCCGGTTGCCGTGATGGTCAGCTATACCCAGTTTGCGCTTGATGCATTGCTCCGTCTGTCCGGCCTCGATCCGGTGCCTGAGCGGCCATTGCTTACGGTCAACGCGGCAAATGCCATCAAAAAACAAGTCGGCCGTCGTGAATATCTGCGCGGGCAGATTGTTACGGTCGACGGCCGCTGGCAGGTAAAAACTTCGGGCAACCAAGGGTCGGGTGTGTTGCGTTCAATGTCGGAAGCCAACTGTTTCGTCGTCCTGCCGGAAGACTGCGCCGGCGTTCAGGCCGGCGATAACGTTCAGGTGCAGTTGTTTGACGGCTTGTTCTGATCAAGCAGGCCTATTCGTGACGGCGGCGAAAAGCTATCATTCGGAATTCTCCTAGCAGCCCAGACGACGATGCGCGCCTCCCTGATTGCCTTAATTCTATTTCCTGCCTTGCTTGCCGGCTGCGTCACAAGTGCGGATAAACTGAATCACAAGAATATTGCTCAGACTGGGGCGCTCAAGGTTCACCCCGGCTTGGTCGGCCAGCCGGTGCCGCCCGAGTTGCAACAGGATATGCGCGTTGCCTCTGGAAATAATCCGGCAACGCCTGTCGATGCGCCGATGCAGCTTGATTCAACTGGTTTGCGCACGCAGCGCAGTGTTTATTTTGAATACAATAATGCTGATGTCAAGTCTAGTTTTGATCCTGCTCTGAAATCCCATGCCCGCTATCTGGGTGCGAATCCGAAATCGCGTGTGCGTATTGAGGGTAACGCTGATGAGCGCGGTAGTGCTGGCTTCAACAATATTCTGGCTTTGAAGCGCGCAAGCAACGTTCGCCAGGCCATCATCGGCCACGGTGCCGCCGAAAAGCAGGTGGTGGTGAAGTCTCTCGGCGAGGCCAAGCCAAAGCTGAAGGGGCATGACGAAGAGTCGTGGGCGGAAAACCGTCGGGCTGACGTTGTATACGAACGCGAAGAGTAATTCGTTAGCAGACAAGGTTCGCGGATGTGGGTGTTATACAGATATTCGCAAGGCCGACAAGGTGGGAGATTGAGATGAGTTTGTTTAACCGCCCAGCCCTGTTTTGCGCCTTGGCCGTTACCGCTTTGCTTGCTGCCTGTGCCAGCGAGCCGCCAGCTCCGCCGCCCAAGGAGTCGGTCAATTATATTGATACGACATCATTTGACCGGAGTTTGTCGAGTTCGCTGAATGCCGACCTGGAAACCATCGAGATTCCAGTGACTGATCGCATGTCGCCAGTGGCGATTCCTGATCGACTCAACAAGTGGCTGTCTGCGGTTGACGCCAATGGCGGCAATATTCAGGTCAAACAGATTCCTGACGAGCAGGGAAAACAGCGCGGTTTTCCGATTGCCGTCATCGGTCTGGCCATTGAAGTGGTGCGCCTGTTGCGTGGGACTTCTGAGGAAAGGCTATACAAACCGGCTGCCAATTACGATGCAGATATCATGGTCCGCCAGGGTCCGAACGGCGAACGCATCATCGACCGCGTTTTGCTCAAACGTCGCGTGGCGCCCTGATCAGGGCTGGCCGAGGTTGATTACCTGAACCCGGCGATTTAGCGCGCTGTATGGTTGGTCAGCCACGGCCAACTGGCTGCGGCCCATCCCTTCTACTGCCAGGCGTTTTTCCGCAATGCCATGCTGGCTGCCCAGGTAGTTGGCAACTGACTGGGCGCGCTGGCGCGATAGTGTGAGGTTGTAGGCATCGCCGCCTTTGGCGTCGCTATGCCCGACCAGTTGAATGCGCGCACTTTGCAGACTTGCGTGGTTAAGCGCTAATCCCAGGTTGTCGAGGACAATTCGTGCGTCTGGTGAGAGTTGTGCCGAGGCGTATTCGAAATTCACTTCAAGATCGATGCTCGGTGCCGCCGCCGCTTGCGCTTCGCCACCTTCCACCGTGATGCCGCGCCAGCCGCGTGTTTTGCCTTGGCTGACCGGTGCCGCCAGGCGTTCTATAATTTGCTCGGAATTCGGTTTGCGTCCGCCGGCTTCCTGAGCTGAGAGGGAGAGCGTCTGGGTGCTGATAAGGACGGCAAGTCCCCATTGAGTGATCAGGTTCATGACAGGAATCCCTTAAAAAAATTGGACATTATTTGGCGTCGACCGTAACTAATGGCAAAACGACTGCTTCAACCCGGCGATTTCCCGCGCCATCCGCCGGTCGCGTCGCGAAAGCACGCCGAAATGCGCTAAGGTAGGCACGGTCATCCTGCATTTTCGGTATTTCGCCAAAAAACAAGGGGCTGGCACTGGCGACGATGACAATAGCCTCATTGCCAAACGGTGGGCCGATGCGATAGTTGGGACGCCCGCCCTGTCCGCCGCCCAGAATTACCCGACTACCAGGCGCCAGCGACCGTCCTGACTCACTGCTTGGCCAATGCAGCTGAACCACCTCGCCACTTGCCTGAAGGTAACTGACGTAGAGATAGGCAGGGAAATCGGGTGTTGTAATATCAATGCCGAGTGAGGTGCCAGCCTTGAATACTTCATTGCTAGCCCCTTGAAGTTGTGCGGCCAGGCCGTGCTGCGCTGCAAGAGCCGTCTTGAAATTCAGCTCAATTTCGCACTGCGGCCAGGGGTGGTTGCCTTGTTTGGAACAGACCATTGCAGCGGGTTTGGCTACTGGGTTGGGTTGCACGACAGAGTCAGGTTCCTTCGGACGAATCGGGATTGTTACGTGCACTGGCGTTGGAGCGGTTGCGTGTATTTTGGATTCCAGCGGTGCAGGGGGTGGCAAGTCGATTACATAGGCGCGGTCTACCTTGAGGGCAGAGTAGGCGCGGTAAGCAACCCAGGCATAGCCGTCATCGCCCCAGTCCGTGTCCCATGAATTCATCAAGCGGAAAGCTTGCAAACGGTCGTCGTAACCGACGGCAACCATAACGTGCGGGAAGTTGCGATCAGCGCGGTCGTCGTAAACGCTATTCCCACGCAGTCGGTCAAAGGATTTGGGCAGATTGAGGACAACGATGACCGGGTGCCCGTTGAAAATTTGCGACTTGATCGCATCAAGATCATCCGTGTCGAGCCGGCTCCAGTTGCGGATACGGAAACTGCTGGCGGCACGCTTTTGCTCACTGTTCGGTAATTGAATGCAATTGCTTGCCTGATAAGGGAAATCGCGCATCGGCAAGACCCCTTCATCACGCATCAGCGTCAGGGCGTCCATGATGCTGGTCGGCTGGTTGCACTGGCCACCGTTGAGCCGGTTATATACATAGGCTGGGCTGAGTGCCGTTGAAGCATCCAGCCGCTCGACCCCAGTCTGGCCGGCCGCGTAATAACTGCGTGCGGCATAAGCAACGGCCCAAGCGGTGCATGAACTGAAATCACCCTGATCACCAGGCTTGGGCATGCGATTTGATAGATCGACTGCTTCCGGCAGGAATCCGCGCGCTCTCTGTATTTGAGGTACTGCGTGATAGCTCACTTCGGGTTCGGCGATAAAACCGACTCGCCGTGGTTTCTTGTCGGCGCAGGCCGTTCCTGCGAAAAGCACCGCAGCCAGCGCTGCGCCAAGGCGGTAGGTGATCCTGTTCATTGCCATGAGCCTCCGGATTTTCGAGGCGAATTTAAGCCTGAACAGTCTGCGATAAGCGATGTTTCAGGCTGTTTCCTGAGAGCGCACATTGAAGCTGCGCATGATCGAGATCCATTCAGAAAATGAAATTTCATGCACCTCGGGGTGACGCCGTTCAACGGTATTACGTCGTTCTCGCCAGCCTTTCGGCGGGCCATATTCGGTAGTGCGCCGATCATCTTTAAGACGCTTGTTGCTCGATTTCATGATCTAACCTCAATAAGCCTTGTTTAGCGGGTGAGTTGCATTTTTTATGCAAGGTCTAAACACAGCTTTAATTTACAGCGCGCGGATTTTGGGCGCAGTGAAAAAATTCACAGGTCAGTGTTTTGTCTCGAGAATTGAGGTGCAGAGCGGGAATTTGCCGGATACCAGCATGGCTTCGATTGCGGGGGCGGGTAAGGGGCGACTGAAATAAAACCCCTGCATCTTATCGCAGCCCAGCTTGCTTAGTGTCTGACATTGAATCTCGGTTTCCACGCCCTCCGCCAGAACATCAAGGCTGAAGCTTTGACTGATGCCGATGATGGCGTCAATGATGGCCGGTGCATAGTTCGGGATCAGGTCGCGGACAAAGGACTGATCGATTTTTATACTGCTGACCGGGAAGCGGCGCAGATAATTGAGCGAGGAATAGCGCGTACCAAAGTCATCAATCGAGACACGGATTCCTGCTAGGCGTAACTGACTCACCTTGTCGATGACTTTTTCTGCATCGTTCATCAACAGGCTTTCCGTGATTTCGATTTCAATCGCCGCCGGGGGAATGTTGTAAGCCGAAATAAAGCGAGTGATGCGGTCAACCAGATTGCCTTGCTCAAATTCCTTGGGCGAAAGGTTGATCGCCAGCTTGAAGTGATCAAAACCGGAATTGCGCCAACGTTGAAGCTGACGACAGCCGGCGTTAAGTACCCAGTCACTGATCCCGACAATCAGCCCGGCTTCCTCGGCGAGTGGGATAAACTCGTCGGGGCCGACCAGGCCGCGTGTTGGGTGTTGCCAACGAATCAAGGCTTCCAGTCCGATGATGCTTTGGCTGCTTTGTGAAACTTGCGGCTGATAATGCAATTCAAATTGATTGCCCAATCTAATCGCCGCGCGTAGATCGTTTTCAAGAATAATTCGATCCTGCTGGTTGCTGCTCATGCTCGAATTAAAGTGCAAATACCCGTTTCTGCCCTGACTCTTCGTTTGGTACATCGCAATATCGGCGTTGCGCACCAGGGAATCCGTGGTGTTTCCATCTTCGGGATAGATGGCGATGCCTATGCTCGCCGAGGCGTGGTAATCGCGGCCGCCGACCGTAAATGGCATGCTCATTTCCGCCATGATCTTGTCAGCAATTGTTATCACGTCATTTTCGGAATTGATGTCGGGCAATAGCACTGTAAACTCATCACCACCGAGACGGGCCAGAGTGTCACCTGAACGCAGGCAGGCACGTGTGCGACGGGCGAAGGTCTTGAGCAGCTCATCACCTTCCGGGTGTCCGTAGGTATCGTTGACCAGTTTGAAGCGGTCAAGGTCGATAAACATGACGCCCAGCCGTTGTTGCCGGCGCTCGGCTTGAATCACGGCAAGTTCGAGGCGGTCCTTGAACAATACCCGATTGGGCAGGCCGGTCAGGAGATCATGGAAGGCCTGGAAAGCAATGGTTTCTTCTGCTTTTTTGCGTTCGGTAATGTCGCGCGCCACGCCGGAGGTGCCGACAAAGCTGCCCAAGGGAGAATCATCCTTGGCGGCATAGACGCCTTGTGAACTGAGTATAGTGACGATGACACGATTGTCAAAGTGCAGGAAGCCTTTGCTTAAATCTTTGCTTTTCAGGCGAATTTCGACGTTGGTGGCAGCACGATCACCGATCCGCCGCTCATTGAAATTGTAATTGGCCTGGGCGATGTCTTCTGGATGCACGATGACCGAGTAGTGTTTGCCGATCAATTCATTGGGCTCGTAGCCAAGCAAGGTCTCGGCGCGGCGATTGATGAAGACAAAACGGCCTTCGTTATCGAGGGTGTAAATGATGTCAGGCGATTGCTCAACGAGAAAACGGTGCATCTTTTCCGATTGCTCGAGATGTACGCTCAACGTAGTGTGTTCGCGTTCGATCTGGCGGCGGCGCAGGGCGCGCTCTACGGCAGAAATAAGTTCATCCGGATCGCAACACTTGCGGATGAATTCAAATGCACCCTGGCGCAAGGCAAGGATCGCGGAAGTGATTGCCTCATCTGCACTGAAAACAACGACCGACGTATCCAGATGATTCTGTTGCATCCATTGCATGATCTCGATCCCGCTGATGTCAGGCAGATTGAGATCAAGCACCACGACATCGATATCTCGTTTATCGAGACGCGCTTGTGCTTCGATACCGGTGGCACATTCTTCAATGCAACGTTCGCTCCCGGAGAGCAAAAGCGCGTAACTGGAGCGTAAGCGAGGTTCGTCGTCAACGATCAGTATGCGTTTTGTTTTCTTGGTATCGAGCGGCTCGGCCGTCAGATTGACATAGTTCAGAATGCTCATTTCTTCCCCTGAATACTTGACGGGATGATGCAGGGAAAAAGCAGTGAAATGCTTGTTCCCTGGCCGGCCTTTGTGCGACAGGTCACGAGAATTTTTTCTTTGGCAGCGAGGGCCCCAACAATGGAAAGCCCCATGCCGCGCGGCGCATTGTCAGTCGCCGGCTCTGTTTGCTGGAGGCGATGCAGGGCCGCCTCGGGAATGCCAGGGCCATTGTCTTCCATGCGAGCTTCGATATAGCGATTACCGCCATGTACAACGTTATCGGATAGGCATATCGAGAACTGCTTGCCTTGCTCCAGCGCTTCAGATGCATTTTTCCAAAGATTGAGGAAAATCTGTTTCGCACTGTTTCGGTCGCAGGTGACCGGTAATATTGTTTTTGGTGCGCTGGCCTTGAGCGCAATTCCCTTGCTCCGGAATAAGGTGTCGCCATAAAAAACCAGCAATTCCTGCAGCAATTCACCAATATCCAGGGCGGGGCCTGCCGGATGAGCTTTGGGTATGTCACTCATGCGGCGAACAATGTCAGCAACCCGGTCGATTTCTTCGGTGAGGACGCCAAGCTCCTGCCGCACGCCTGCCTCTTCCGGTAATTTCCGGTCGAGAATTTTGAGGTAACTTTTGATTATGCTTAGCGGATTGCCTGCTTCGTGGGCAACACGTCTTGCCTGACGGGTAAATTGTTCCGATGCAGCCGTTTCAGCCTGGTTGCGGAAGGCTTGTGCCTCGGTCAATGCCTCCAGACTGATCGCTGCAATCCGGCCAAAATTAAGCAGCCAGGGCAAGCGCTTGGCAAGTCGGGCGTGATGCATTGAACTAAGGCCGCAGACCATGACGCCGACAACTTTTTCGCGCGTAACCATGGGCACGCAGAGCAGGCCGGGGCTGGAAAGTGCGCGTGCAAATTGCGCATCAATCAACGATGAGGGGTGTTCAATGTTGTCGAAAGTCGAGCGAACTTGACGGCTTACTGCCGCTGATACGGCCAGACTGCGCTGCGCCTCAAGTGAAATGCTGACTTGGCGGAAGATGGGTGGCTGTCCGCCCACTTCACGCCCGGTAAGTTTGCCGTCCTTGCTGTCACAAAGCAGGAACGCGAGACGATTGATGTCGAACAGGATGCGTGCTGATTCGCGCAAGGAAAGCAATATTTCGGCATTGCTTTCGAGGGAAAACAGATCCTGTTGCAGGGGCTGCAAAGCTGCCATGCTGTTAACCATGGCTTCCAGCGCTTCTTCCGGGCAATTTTCTGGCGGACGGGGCGTAAGCTTCGGGCGCGGCATGCTGGGATAGCTGCCGCCGGCATCACGCTCCGGTGTCGGAATACCCAGTGCGGATGCGATGGAGATCATGCGCTGGATTGCCTGATCGCGGATACTGGTGAGTCCCTGTTCTGCCTTGTTTCCCAGCATGCTGTTGGCAAGCTCGGTGATTTCGCTGGTAATTTCAGTGCCACGACTTAAAACATGGGCCAGCCAGACGATCTGGGGCAGGCTGTCAGCGGTCAGTATTTCTTCCGGTGTTGCATGATGAAAAAGAATGCCATCGCCAAAGGTGCTTTCAAGCTGCCATTGGTCAACGAGCCAGGTGCCAATTTCGCCATGATGAACGCTCAGGCTCTCTTTTTCCGCAAAATAAAGCGCATCCTCATCTTCGCTGTTGCTTAATAGCTGGGTATAGGGGCCACCCATCGCTCCCAGCAGAATGAGCTGACCGATATCGTGCAGCAAGCCGGCCAGGTAGGCTTCGTCCGGTCGCGGGTGAGCGCTTGCTGTAGCAATGCCGCGCGCCAGTTCGGCGACCAGCAGCGAATGACTCCAGAAGTTGGCCAGATCAGCCTGGGCGACACCATTGCGGCGCTCGAACATTGACTGAACGGAAAGGCAGGTGGCAATGCTGCGGATCAGTCGTGTACCCAATGCAACGAGACAGTTCTCCAGGCTGAGTAACTGATTGCCACGGCGCAGTGCTGGTGAATTGGCGACCATCAGCACGCGCGTACACAAACCCGGATCCTGCTCTACGACCGCAGCAAGTTGAGCCATCGTGGTTCGATCATCATCGACCATCTGCAGCAGGCGCAGCAGCATTTGCGGTGGTGAGGGAACCCGTGCCGCCTCAATTGCTTCAATGATTTGTGCTGGGAGTCGATGCATCAAAGTCGATTGGGTTCGAAAGAAAAGCGGACGGCTTTCAGCATCGAATTTGCATTGCTTGAGCCTGGCTTGAAATTACAATGCATTGTCGGAAGGGGCGGATAAACGTGATGCAACGTAGGCCTCATGATGATCAACTACTACGTTCGCAATAGTACCGCCGCATTTTGGATTCGGATAGAGATTTTGCTTACAAAACATACATATCGCGGTCGTTTTGCGCCTTCGCCAACAGGTCCTTTACACTTTGGTTCATTGGTCGCGGCAGTTGCCAGTTTCCTTGATGCTCAGGCGCACGGTGGCCTCTGGTTGGTGCGCATGGAGGATGTCGATACGACGCGCAATGAGCCGGGTGCGGCGGACGATATTCTGCGGACGCTGGAGGCTTTTGGTTTTGAGTGGGATGGTGCGGTGCTTTGGCAGACTACTCGTGAGGATGCTTATGCCGAAGCGCTCGAACGTTTAAAACGGGCTGGTCTGGCCTATGGCTGCGCCTGCTCCCGTAAGGAAATTGCCGATAGTGCCGGGGGGCCGGCGATTGATGGCGGATTGGTCTATCCGGGAACCTGCCGTAGCGGCCTGGGTGAGGGTCGCACTCCGCGCGCCTGGCGCTTGCGTGTCGAACAGGAGGAAACGGTTTTTATCGATCGATTGCAAGGATGTATCCGTCAGGTACTTGAGCGCGACGTCGGAGACTTTGTCTTGCGCCGGGCTGATGGCCTATTTGCCTACCAACTGGCGGTTACGGTCGACGATCATTTTCAGGGGATTTCTGACATCGTGCGTGGCGCGGATCTGTTGGCTTCGACGCCGCGCCAGATCTGGCTGCAGCGTTGCCTCGGCTATGCCACGCCAAACTATGCTCACCTGCCGGTTGCCGGAAATGCAGCAGGTGAGAAACTCTCCAAGCAAACCCTGGCGCCGGCGCTGGAAGCGGATCGGGCTGCCGAGTTGTTGGTCAGTGCCTTACTGTTTCTTGGGCAGCCGGTTCCGGCCGAGTTGTCGCACGCCCCTGTCGACGAAGTCTGGGCCTGGGCCCTGGGCCATTGGTCATTTGCCGCCATTCCCCGGCGCCAGCTTATTCCTCTGGATTAGTGCCCGGCGTTTCTTCGTCGGCGCGCCAGTGCCGGGGGCCATAGCCGGTCATGCCGACCAGCGCACGGACGATGCCATAGCTTAACCAGCGCAGAAAGCGCGAATGAAATGGCTGTTGTTTGAGTTCATCGGGCAGAATTTCGCGGGCGCCGTTGGTCATTGCCTGACGAATGCTTTGCCGCAACTCGCCGGCAAACTTCCGGTCGCGTACGACGAGATTGGCTTCCTTGGCTAGTAGCAAGCTGAATGGATCGATGTTGGATGAGCCGACAGTCGCCCATTCGCCATCTATAACCGCCACCTTGGCGTGCATAAAGCTCTTCTCATATTCAAAAACACGGATCTGGTTTTCCAGGGCCGCAGCGTAGAGCGTTTGCGTCGCAAAGCGCAGCAAGTGGTGGTCGGTCTTGCCCTGCAACAATACGGTAATTCTTACGCCACGCTTGGCGGCGGCATAAATGGCGCGGCCAAAGCGGATGCCGGGTAGAAAGTAGGCATTGGCGATCAGGATTTCGTCGGTTGCTGCATTGATTGCCGCAATGTAGGCGTGCAGGATGTCATTACGGTGACGAATGTTGTCGCGAATCAGGAAGGCTGCCGACTGGATTCCCGCCTCATTGTTTCCGGGTGAAATTGGCGGACTCAGACGAAAACGGCGCTTGAAGTTGGCCCAGGAGACGATTTCCCACATCCGTCGCACCGCATGGTGAACTTGCCGCAATGTTGGCCCTTCGAGCCGTACCGCATAGTCGTAGCGCGGGCACATTTCTTCCGGCGCATTGTTGTCATCGATGATGTTGATGCCGCCAATAAAGGCGACGCGGGCATCAATCACCACCAGCTTGCGGTGCAGGCGGCGCAGGCGATGGCGGCGTATATGGAAGCGACCAATTTCTGGTCGATAGAGCATGGCGCGCACGCCCCATTCGCTTAGCCGGGGCAAAAAGTCCTGGCTAAAATTTCGTGCTCCATAGCCGTCGACCGTAACGTTTACCAAAACCCCGCGTGCGGCGGCCCGGCAAAGCGCGCTGGTCACTTCATGACCAATTTCGTCATTGGCGAAGATGTAACTCTCGAGATAAATCTCGACCTGAGCCATCTCGATTTCAGCCAGCAATGCCGGGAAGTATTCTGTTCCCGAGTTGAGCAAGCTCACCCGGTTGCCCGGCAAAAATTCAGCCAACATGTTGCATCAGATGAGCCGAAAGGGCTGCGTGGTCAGAAATGCTTGACCACGGCTGGCCGTGATGAACTTCGGTGGTTTTTACGTCGAACCCGCGTACATAGACCCGGTCAAGGCGGAACATCGGTAGAGCTGCCGGAAAGCTGCGCACCGGCACGCCCCGGTTGTTGCTGAAAACTTCGCGCAGGCCAAGACTTTGGGCCAGTTGGTCACCGGCGTGATTACGCCAGTCGTTAAAGTCGCCGGCAATGATCAGGGGCGCATCGGGCTCGGCCATCTCGTCGAGGTAGTTGGCCAGCGCGCTTATTTGCTTGCGTCGCGAATAGCCAAAGAGTGAAAGATGTACACAGACGCAATGCACTGCCCGGCCTTTCGGCAGTTCGATCCGGCAATGCAGCATGCCGCGCTTTTCAAACTGTAAATGCGTGACGTCCTGATTGTGGCTATGCAGAATTGGGAAACGGGACAAAATGGCATTACCGTGATGCCCGTGGTCGTACACCATGTTGCAGCCATAGGCCGATGCCTGCCATACATCTTCGGCGAGAAATTCGTGTTGCGGTGAACATGGCCAGTTGTCGTGATTTTCGGCATGGCCCAAGTGCAAGCCCTGCACTTCCTGCAAAAAAACGATATCAGAATTAAGCTCGCGCAAGCGTTCGCGCAACTCGTGCACCATCATCTGCCGGTTGAATTGTGAGAAGCCCTTGTGGATGTTATAGGTGGTGATGCGCAGGGCGGGCTGGGTTGTTCTATGGGGCAATGTGTAAACCTTGTCGTTTTTCGGTAGCGACGGCGCTGACGGTTCATTGTGCCAGTTTTAACCGGGCGGTGTTCATTCAGCGCATTTAAGGCTTCTTCGCCAGGTTATGCACACTGTGCGACAATCGTCAGCATGTTGCAGAACCAATCAGGTAAATTCGTGATCAAAATGAAGCGCTTGTTTTTCTTTTCGCCACATCGGAGCCGCTAAGCAGTGATGCTAGAAAATATGAACAATCTGGTTGCTGCCTGCATGCCGCTTTTCTATCGTGTCGGTAGCTATATTGCGCAGTCGATGCTGGACGATCCGGCTATTCTCGCATTGGCTTTCTGCTAACCATGCTCAGCACCATGATCGAGCGGATTGCAATGCAACCCTTCATGTTCATTGCCTTGTGTGGTGTCATTATTCTGCTTCATCTTGGCGCATATACCCGTATCCGCCATGAGGCAAATCTCAAAAATAGCAGCCACTCAGAACGCCGAAAAACGCTACGCGTGATGCCTGACGTTAAATTGCCCAAGAAAAAGCCGGGCAAATAACCCGGCTGCTTTTGGCGCTGGAAACGGGCGAGGTCAGGAAATGGCCAGCATGCGCTCAAGTGCCAGTTTTGCCAGTTTTGCCTCATGTTCCGGCACTTTGATCTGATTGACTACCTTGCCTTCGGCAAGATTCTCCAGCGTCCAGGCCAGATGTTGCGGGTCGATACGCTGCATTGTCGAGCACATGCAGATGGTGGTCGCCATGAACTGGACGATCTTGTTCTGCGGCAGCACTTCCTTGGCTAAACGATCAACCAGGTTTAGCTCCGTTCCAACCAGCCAGCGCGTGCCTTCCGACGCTTCCTTGATGGTTTTGACGATATGTTCAGTTGAGCCGACATAATCCGATGCGGCACAAACTTCGAAATTACATTCCGGATGCGAAATAACCAGGCCGTCGGGATACTTGGCGCGAAAAGCGTCGATATTCGACTTCTGGAACATCTGGTGTACCGAGCAATGCCCTTTCCAGAGCAAAATCTTTGCGTGCTTGATCTGGGCCGGCGTCAGACCGCCGAGTTCGAGATCCGGGTCCCAGACGACCATTTCATCCATCGCGAAACCCATCTTGTGGCCAGTCCAGCGACCCAGATGTTGATCCGGGAAGAACAGGACTTTCGGGCGGCGTTCAAAAGCCCATTTGGCAATGGTGCCGGCGTTCGATGAGGTGCAAACGATGCCGCCATGCTCGCCGCAGAATGCTTTCAGATCGGCGGCGGAGTTGATGTAGGTAACCGGCGTGACTTCTTCTTCGGCATTCAGTACCGTATTTAACTCACGCCAGCAGCGCTCGACCTTGGCCAGATTGGCCATGTCGGCCATTGAGCAGCCGGCGGCGAGGTCAGGCAGGATGGCGATTTGGTGTGGCGCGGTCATGATGTCGGCGACTTCGGCCATGAAATGCACGCCACAGAAAATGACGTATTCGGAATCAGTTTGCGAAGCGAGACGCGAGAGCTTGAGCGAATCGCCGGTCAGGTCGGCGTGCTGATAAACATCGGCACGTTGATAGTGGTGACCAAGGATGACCGCCTTTTTGCCCAATTTGGCACGGGCGATACGAATTCTTTCCTGGCAGGCCTCGTCCGACAACTTGTTGAACGGATCGAAGGCGATGGTGGCTGTTTGCATGCTGTTCTCTGAGATTTAAATAGTTTGTGACTTAGCCCTGATGCCAGGGCAGTCCGGCTTTGCGCCAGCCGTTGATTTTGTTGCGCTGGCCATTGGCATCCTTGTCCCCCTCGAAACCTTCAAGGACGTTGAAGCAATCACCGAAGCCGTTCTCTGTTGCAAGTCGTGCCGCGCCATCCGAACGAACGCCGCTGCGGCAAACGAAGAAGACCAGTGATTCGTGATCAACCTGACGCTTCAGTTCGGCAAGAAAATTGGGATTGCGCACGCCGCCGGGGTATTGATTCCACTCGATCTCAACTGCTCCGGGAATGCGTCCGACCCAGTCCCATTCTGCACGAGTGCGCACATCGACCAGTTTGGCGCCTGGCGCTAATTGCAAAAGCTCGTAGGCTTCCTGCGGCGTCAGAGCGCCTTCATAGGGTAGTTCAAGCGCCTTGGCGCGTGCCTGTGACAGGCGGAGGATTTCAGTTAACTTTCCCATAATCATTGGCTGCTAAAATTTCAGGCTAATAGTATAGGGCAGAGATCATGGGTCACGAGCATCACCACCACGCGCCGCTTGCGGCCACTCCCGCTGATCGTGCCGTAGAAGCGCAACGGGCAACCTGGGTCAGTGTCGCGGTCAACTTTGTAATGACTGTGCTGCAGATAATTGTCGGCTACCTGGCGCATTCGCAATCGCTGATCGCGCACGGCCTGCATTCCTTCTCTGATCTGCTTTCCGACTTTCTGGTGATCTACGCTACCCGCCAGAGCGCCCACCCGGCTGATAGCGCCCATCCTTACGGTCATGCACGCGTTGAAACGGCTGCCACGCTGATTCTTGGCACCTCCCTGGCTGCCATTGGTGGCGGCATCTTGTGGGAGTCTGGTATGCGTCTTCAACACATTGAAAACTTGCCGACGGTTGAGCTATCGGCGTTGTGGGTGGCGATAGCGACGGTTGTTTCCAAGGAAGTGCTTTACCGTTACCTGATTCGTGTTGCCGAGCGTCTGCGTTCGCAACTGATGATCGCCAATGCCTTGCATACACGAGCTGACGCAGCATCGGCGCTGGTTGTCGTGGTTGGCATCGGTGGCGCGTTGCTCGGTTGGTCCTTCCTTGATCTGCTGGCTGCCGCCCTGATGGGTTTCATGATTTTGCGGATGGGGCTGGAGCTGGGTTGGGGCGCAATGAAGGAACTGATCGATACCGGCCTCGATGAAGTGCAGGTTGATGCAATCCGCGCCACCTTGCTGGCGACACCCGGCGTGCTTGGTTTGCACGAGTTGCGCACTCGGCGCATGGCACATCAGGCATTGGTTGATGCGCATGTTCAGGTAGATGGCAGGATCAGCGTTTCCGAAGGGCACCGGATTGCCGAATCATCGCGGGCGCGTGTCCTGCGCGAACACCCGGAAGTGCTTGATGTGCTGGTCCACATCGATCCCGAGGATGATCTTGATCCGGATTCTGCCGCACAACGTTTGCCTGGTCGCGAGGCGCTATTGGAAGAGTTGCGGCCATTGCTGGCTGGTTTGCCGGCGCCGGAGCGCGTGCTTTTGCATTACTTGGGTGGACGCGTTGAGGTTGAGGTTTTTCTCAATCATCACTTCTTCGAAAATGGTGCGGCTTTGCAAATGGCTGAAACTCAACTTGCCGAGCGGCTCGGTCAGCATTCGACAATCCGCAGCATTTCCCTGAATTGCTTGATTGCACCAAAATAGTGCAATCGCTGCATTGTTTGCACTGCGGTGGTGCGATAAAACTTCGGCTGACCTTGGCATGTCCTTGTGGCAAAATATAAAGCTTTGCAGAAATGTGATGGCATGCTTTCTGCTAAAAGTTCCCTGTTGTGATTTTTTTGATTCTTGCCGGTTTGGCCGGCAGCTTGTTTTCTTAGGAGATTGACGCTTATGGCAACCCCGCAAGACGTGATGAAGATGGTCAAGGAAAACGACGCAAAGTTCGTCGATTTCCGTTTCACCGATACCCGTGGCAAAGAACAGCACGTCACCGTGCCGGTTTCCGCCTTTAGCGAAGACAAGTTCGAAAACGGTCACGCTTTCGACGGTTCCTCCATCGCTGGCTGGAAGGGCATTCAAGCTTCCGACATGCAGCTGAATCCGGACCCGGCGACTGCCTACATCGATCCGTTCTTTGACGAAACCACCGTTGTCCTGACCTGTGACGTCGTTGATCCGGCTGATGGCCGTGGCTACGACCGCGATCCGCGCTCCATCGCCAAGCGCGCTGAAGCCTACCTGAAGTCCACCGGCATTGGCGATACCGCCTATTTCGGCCCGGAACCAGAATTTTTCATCTTCGACGGCGTTGAGTGGAATGTCGATATGTCCGGCTGCTCGCTGAAAATCCATTCCGCCGAAGCGGCTTGGGGTTCTGGCGAGAAGAGCGACGGCAATGGCTCCACCGGCCACCGTCCGACGGTCAAGGGCGGCTACTTCCCGGTTCCCCCGGTCGACAGCCTGCACGACATCCGTTCGGCCATGTGTCTGACCCTGGAAGCCCTTGGCTGCCCGGTTGAAGTTCACCACCACGAAGTCGCCACTGCTGGTCAGTGCGAAATCGGTACCGTGTTCAACACCCTGGTCAAGCGTGCCGACCAGACCCAGATCCTGAAGTACGTGGTGCACAACGTTGCCCACCAGTACGGCAAGACCGCCACCTTCATGCCGAAGCCCATCGTTGGCGACAACGGTTCCGGCATGCACGTTCACCAGTCGATCTGGAAAGATGGCAAGAACCTGTTCGCAGGCGACGGCTATGCTGGCCTGTCTGAAACCGCGCTGTTCTACATCGGCGGCATCATCAAGCACGCCAAGGCGCTGAACGCGATCACCAATCCGGGTACCAACTCCTACAAGCGTCTGGTTCCGCATTACGAAGCACCGGTCAAACTGGCTTACTCTGCCAAGAACCGTTCTGCTTCCATCCGTATCCCGTTCGTTGCTTCGACCAAGGCCCGTCGTATCGAGACCCGTTTCCCGGATCCGATTGCCAACCCTTACCTGTGCTTCTCCGCACTGATGATGGCTGGCCTGGATGGTATCCAGAACAAGATTCACCCGGGCGATCCGGCTGACAAGAACCTGTACGACCTGCCGCCGGAAGAGGATGCAAAGATCCCGACCGTCTGTGCCTCGCTGGAAGAAGCCCTGGCTTCGCTGGACAAGGATCGCGAGTTCCTGACCCGCGGTGGCGTCTTCTCCAACGACTGGATCGATGCCTACATCGCCCTGAAGATGGAAGAAGTCAATCGTGTTCGCATGACCACGCACCCTGTTGAGTTTGACCTGTATTACAGCTGCTAAGCTGCACTGATGCAGAGAAGGGCGGGTTTTACCCGCCCTTTTTTTGTTCACGTTTTGTCATGTCGCACGTTAACCCGATACACTAAAATGGTTACGAGGATTGATGAAGAT
>ERZ724523.304-NODE-304-length-29184-cov-5.595352_pt1 | contig 29184 bp, 27 predicted proteins | sample MGYA00376056_ERZ724523 | MGnify/ENA primary metagenome ERZ724523 (study PRJEB28724, sample SAMN07190888) | wastewater metagenome | isolation source: influent of sewage treatment plant in Hong Hong | place: USA: Christiansburg, Virginia | collected 2016-03-01 ... | reverse complement strand
AAGACGCGTACCGGCAGACCGAACATCTGGCCGGCGAAGGCGATCGACGATCCCCACTGGCCGGCGCCGGTTTCGGTGGTCAGCTTCTTGGTGCCGGCGATCTTGTTGAAATAGGCTTGCGGCACGGCCGAGTTGGGCTTGTGCGAGCCGGCCGGCGAGACGCCTTCGTACTTGTAGAAAATCTTGGCCGGGGTACCCAAGGCCTGCTCCAGGCGCAGCGCCCGGCAGAGCGGGGCGGGACGCCACAGGGCGTAGATCTGGCGGACTTCTTCGGGAATGGCTATCCAGCGCTCGGCGGACATTTCCTGTTCGAGAATCGGCCCGGGGAAAATCGCCCCCATCGCTTCCGGCGGCACCGGGTTGCCATCCGGGCCGAGCGGTGGCGCCGGTGGATTGACCATATCGGCAACCACGTTGTACCAGTGGGTAGGAATATCTTCTTGTTCTAGGTTAATGCGCAGCGGTGTCATTTTTCTCTCCCTGCAAGCTGTTTCGCAAAGGCTGTAAATTACCCCAAAAGCACCGGCCAACCAAGATCAACGTAGGGATTTTCAGGCGGTTTGCATGGTCGACCGTAACAAGTGGCTGTCTGAGCGGGTAAAGTACGGCCTGCGCCATAACCAACCCGCCAGATTGCCTTGAAAAACCCGCTCAATCTCTCGCTGCACTGCCACCCAAGCCAGGCTTGCCAATCGGTTACCAGCATTTCTGTCGCACTTGATTTCACCGAGGCCGGCGCGTTGCGCTTGCGCTACCGCATCATCGGCGACCCACTTTTGCCGCCAGCACAAACACCCGCCGCTGCCGATAATTTATGGCAACAAACCTGCTGCGAAGCCTTCGTTGCCAGCGCCGGAGCAGCATCGTATCGTGAATTCAATTTCTCGCCCTCCGGCCAGTGGGCAGCCTATGGCTTTACGGCTTACCGCCAGCCGGATCGAACTGTTCTGCCGCCCGTGCCACCACAAACCAGCATTCGCCGCCTTGCCGATGGCTTTGAACTGGATGCCATCCTCGCCCACGAACTCCTGCCGGTGGGTAATGAGCTGGAAATCGGCCTGACTGCAGTCATCGAAGCGCACGACGGCAGCAAAACCTACTGGGCACTTGCCCATTGTGCCCAACAACCCGATTTCCACCTGCGCTCAAGCTTTTCGCTGACTCTGCCCCGACCATGAAACCACGCATTCAATTCGGCATCGACCGCCTGCTCGCCGAACCCGATCTGCGCGCCCCGCTCGTCGGCAAGCGCGTCGCCCTGCTCGCCCATCCGGCTTCGGTGACTGCCGATCTCACCCATTCGCTGGATGCGCTGGCCGCCCTGCCCGAGATCAAGCTAAGCGCGGCGTTTGGCCCGCAACATGGGCTGCGCGGCGACAAGCAGGACAACATGGTCGAATCACCGGATTTTCTCGATCCACAACTGGGCATCCCGGTCTTCAGTCTCTACGGCGAAGTACGCCGACCGACTGATGCGATGATGGCAACTTTCGACGTCCTGCTGGTTGATTTGCAAGACCTCGGTTGCCGTATCTACACCTTCATCACGACCCTGCGTTACGTGCTGGAAGCTGCTGCCAAACATGGCAAAAGCGTCTGGGTGCTTGATCGCCCCAACCCGGCCGGCCGACCGATTGAAGGGCTGACCTTGCGTGCCGGTTGGGAAAGTTTCGTCGGCGCCGGCGCCATGCCGATGCGCCACGGCCTGACCATGGGCGAACTTGGCCACTGGTTCATCGCCACGCTGAAGCTGGACGTCGATTACCAAGTCATCACCATGCAGGGCTGGCAACCCGACGCTGCGCCCGGCCACGGCTGGCCGCTCGGCGAGCGAACCTGGATCAACCCCAGCCCGAACGCCCCCAACCTGTGGATGGCACGCGCTTACGCCGGCACAGTGATGCTCGAAGGCACAACGTTATCAGAAGGTCGTGGCACAACGCGCCCGCTGGAAATCTTCGGCGCCCCCGACATCGACGCCCGCGCCGTGCTGAATGAAATGCGCCGATTGGTGGAAAATTCGGCCCCCCACTGGCTGGCCGGCTGCATGCTGCGTGAAATCTGGTTCGAACCGACTTTCCACAAACACGCCGGCAAGTTGTGCAACGGCCTGCAGATTCACGTTGAAGACAGCAGCTACGAACATGCCGCTTTCCTCCCCTGGCGCTTGCAGGCACTGGCATTCAAAGCCATTCGCCAGCTTTATCCGGACTACCCGTTATGGCGCGATTTCGCCTACGAATACGAGCATGAGCGCCTCGCCATCGACCTGATCAATGGTTCACCGCTGTTACGCGAATGGGTCGATGATCCTGCCGCAACGCCCGATCAACTCGACACCCTGACGCTAACCGACGAAGCGGCCTGGCGCGCTGAAACCAAACATTTTTTGCTCTACAACTGAACATGACCGACGTTCTAAAGCCCTACACCGATGCCGCCGGCAGCGAGAAAATTATCAGCGACACGCAACTTTGGCTGGAACGCGCCGTGATCGGCCTCAACCTCTGCCCATTTGCCAAAAGTGTCTTTGTAAAAAAACAGATCCGTTACGCGTTGACCGCAGCCAATACGGCGGACGAACTATTGGCCGAACTGGAAAGCGAATTGAACCTGCTGGCCAACACCGATCCGTCCAAACTCGACACCACCCTGCTCATCCACCCGCAGGCCATGACGGATTTTCTCGACTATCACTTCTTCATCGCCGAAGTCGATGCGCTACTGCGCAATCTCGACTACGAAGGCGTTTTCCAGATCGCCAGCCTGCACCCGCAATACGAATTTGCCGGCAGCGATCCGGACGACATCGCCAACTTCACCAATCGCTCGCCCTATCCGACCCTGCACCTGCTGCGCGAAAGCAGCATAGACCGCGCCGTGGCCGCCTTCCCCGACGCGGCCAATATTTTTGAACGCAACATCGAAACCATGGAAAACATGGGCCACGAAGGCTGGAAAAAGCTTTGGCTGGTTTGAAAGTTCAGGCCGCAGCCAACAGATAATTTTCCAGCTCGCGGTCGAATTCATCGAAATGCGCCAGCAATGTCGCCAGCGCCTGTTCAACGCCCTCAACAGCAAGCACACCGTTGCCATCGGCGGCAAAAACAACCCGGATCGCCTTCAACTGTTCGGATATTTTCACATGCGCTCGATTGTGCGCCGCCCGATGCGCCGAGGGCACGCCGTCTTCCATGTACATTGATTCGATCAGATTGTGCTTCATCGTCAGATCGACGAGCGTCTTGATCAGTTGTTCGATATTGCCATGACAGACCACCCGCCGATTGGGCTGGCAGCTATTGCAGTTTTCAACGCGTTCGCGCTGAATGCATTCAGACTGAATTCGGACAATCAATTCAAGGATATTTTGATGATCCCGGTGGATTCGCTCAACATCCTGCTCGCGCATCGCTGACATTCGCCCATCTCCATCAAAACTTCACTGCAATACGAAATCAAGCTCGAATCGTAATCTCAAATCACCTGTTTTTATGAAATGATTTGCTTTTGGCTGCATGTGACATCAGCGCATACCGTTTAGTTCGGCAAGAAAAGGTTGAATTAAAAAAACAGCCTGAAATTACCGTTGACCGTAACAAACCCGCCAACATGCCGTTACCCCGATTAGTAACGAGCAGCGGCTTTCTCCATAGGTGAATATTGATGCGTATCATTGTTGCACCGGATTCATACAAAGGTAGCGTATCAGCCGTTGAGGTCGCTTTGGCCATGGCGCGCGGGATATGGCAAGTCTTTCCGGCAGCCGAAGTCATCAAGGTGCCAATTGCCGATGGCGGCGAAGGCACCGTCGAGGCGCTGGTAACGGCAAGCGGCGGGCAATTCCGAAGCAATGAGGTGGCCGGGCCTCTGGGTGACAAAGTTTCGGCGAAGTGGGGAATACTCGGCGATGGCGAAACGGCCGTCATCGAAATGGCCGCTGCGTCCGGATTGCCGCTGGTACCAGCCGGCCGGCGTGACCCACGCCTGACCAGCACTTACGGCACCGGCGAACTGATCCGGGCCGCGCTTGATGCCGGCCTGCGCCGGATCATCATCGGCATCGGCGGCAGCGCGACCAATGATGGCGGCGCCGGCATGGCGCGCGCACTGGGCGCGGACTTTCTCGCGGCGGGCGGATCGCAATTGGCAGAGGGCGGCGCAGCGCTTGCCGAACTGGCTCGCATCGATCTTTCCGGACTCGACCCGCGCTTGCAGCAAACCGAAATCACCGTTGCCTGCGACGTCGACAACCCGCTCTGCGGACCACGCGGCGCTTCCGCCGTATTCGGCCCGCAAAAGGGCGCGACGCCACCAGTCGTTGTTGAACTGGATACCGCACTGACACGTTTCGCGCAATGTGCCCAGCAGGCCACCGGTCGTGACGTAGCGAAACTCCCCGGCGCCGGCGCTGCCGGCGGGCTGGGTGCCGGTCTGCTGTTCTTTACTCCGGCTCAGCTCAGGCCGGGTGTTGACATTGTGCTTGATGCGGTCGGCTTTGCGGCACTGGTCAAGGACGCCGATTACGTCATTACCGGCGAAGGGCGCACTGATTTCCAGACAGCTTTCGGCAAGGCGCCGGTCGGTGTTGCCAAGCTTGCAAAATCCTGCGGCGTGCCTGTTTTCTGTCTTTCCGGCGGTCTCGGCAAAGGCGCCGATGATGTGTTGGCGCAGGGCATTGATGCAGTGATAAGCATCTGCGAACGGCCAATGTCGCTTGAAGAATGCATGGCCGCCGGCAGCGAACTGATCGAGTCGGCCACCGTGCGCCTGTGCAGGATCATCAAGGCGGCACGGCGTTAAAACTGCTCGCGTCTTTGCTGATTTGTGACAATCTTTCGCCATACAGCATCAGATCTGCTTTCGCGAAAAACCGGCAAGTAACTTGCCTGCCGCCACAACCCCGCGATATTGCGCCTCTTCAAACAGCGAAAATCCGGAAAGATCGGCATGTGCCAACGTGATGCGTCGACTAAAAAAATCAACCAGTTTTTGCCGTTGACCGTACCAGATGCTGCCCGGCACCGGTCGGCGCATGGCGTGGCCGTTACGAAAAATGTCGAGGCGCGTGGTCAGCCGGCGGATGTCGGGATGCACGCGTTCGAGTTCGCTCAAAATGCCTTCGGCCCAGGCTTCGCGCGGCGTTTCGAGCAGAAGTTTGCGACCATCAGCCGGCGCCACATCATGCAGGGCGCGATAGTAGGTGAAGACGGTGCCGGTCAGTCGACGGCGAATCAACTGGTGCGTGGCAGTCACGTAACCCAGGCCGGGACTGTCGTAAAAAACATTGTCCCAGGCCGGCGCAGCACCACGCCGTTCTTCAGGGAAATCAGCAAGGTGCAGATTGGCCGTCAGCCAGGGTGCATAGTCGCCGGCCAGTGCCGCGCTTCTGAGTTCGCCCGGCATCGCCGGCCAGACGCGTGGCAGAATGAAGGCGGGTGCTGCCCAGATGATTTGCCGCGCCTCGAAGCGCACGGTTTTTTGCCCCAAAAGCGCGTCGACCGTAACACTTTGCTTTCCCTCCTCGATGCGCCAGACCAGCGCCCCGCTGACGATGCGTCCAGAGGCGCTGGCCGCCAGCCCGCGCATCAGCCAGGCATTGCCATCCGGTGCGGTGAGCACGGTATCGGCACTGGCGTTGGCCGCCTCGCCATTGCGGCAGGCAAAGTAATGCAATCCAGCCCAGGCCGATGTTTGTGTATGCGCAGTGCCGTAGTCATCACGCGTTGCGTAGTTGGCCAGCCAGTGGAGACTGGGCGCCGTAAAACCGTTATCGTTCAGCCATTGGCTGAACGGAATCTGGTCAAGCTGGCGCCACTCAAGGTCGCGACTGGAGAGTTCCATTGGGATGGCAAACGCCCGGCGACCATCGCGACCTTTGGCGTTTTTAAATTCTTCCATGCGCAAATGGAAGCGGTGTTGTTGTTCACGCTCAGCCACATCAAGGCCGCGATGCGGCAACAAGCCCTCTTCCCACAGCCCGTTGCGATAGACGCGCTCCTGCGGCGTGGCGCAGAGATAGCGCTCCTCGTAGCGCGGCTTTTCAACCGCAGGGTCGCCTTGCAGGACGTTTAATTCGGCCAGCAATTCGCGAACCAGAGTCGACTCACGCGTCGGCAGGGGCAGGTAGTGTGCGCCCCAAGGATACGAAACGAGAGGACTTTGCCCGGCACGCGAGTTACCACCGGGTTCAGCTTCCATTTCCAGCACCAGAAAATCGTCGACCGAGGCCTTGGCCAGCTTCCACGCCGCCGAGAGGCCGGAAATGCCACCACCAATGATCAGCACACCGGTTTTTCTGGTTTCAGAAGGCGCCGGAAAACCACCGTCGCGCAAGCGATGACCCAGCGCCTGCGACATGCCCAGCAGTTCGCCGGGCGGTAAGGGAGTTTTTGCAGCGGGTGCGCAACCGGCCAGGGCGGCAGCGCCCACCGTCGCCAGAAAGTCGCGGCGGCTAGTCAAATTTCCGCAACGAAAGGCTGACGGAGAGCTGAGCGCCCAGCCAACCGAGGAAAGCACCCAGCGCAGCCAGTACAGCCACCTCGACGACACCCGGCGCGCGCAGGCTGAAATTACCACCATAAAGCGCAGCCAGTTCGCCGACTGGTGCCGCCAACATGGCCAAGGCACCAGCGACCAGCAGCGCCGCCAGCAAGCCGCCGAGTGCCCCCTGCAATGCACCAAAATAATAGAAGGGGCGGCGGATAAAGGCATCGGTTGCGCCGATCATGCGCGCCACTTCGATCTCCATCGCCTGCGCCATGACCTGCAGGCGGATAGTGTTGAAGGTTACAGCCACGAGACCGGCGGCAAAAATCCCGGCCAGCATCCACAAAGCCAGTTTGCCGAGCTTGAGGAAGGCATCGAAACGTTTGACCCAGGCGGAGTCGAGCTGGACATGCGCAACCTTGGGCCAGCCGGAAATTTCCTTGCGCATGATCTCCAGCGCCTCAGGCTCGGTATTGACCGGCTCGACAATGAAAGCATCCGGCAAGGGATTGCGTGGCAGGCTGGCGACAATTTCGGCCATGCCTTCGCTCTTCTGCATCCGTTTCAGCGCCTCCTCTTTCGGCACAAATTTCCATTTGCCGTTGGCTGCCGCACGTAATTTAGCCTCGATTTCACCGACGTCCTTCTTGCTGGCATCAAGCGTCATGAACAGGCTGATCTGTTGCACACCGGAAGCATTGCGCCCGAGGTCACGCAGATTGTCGAGCAGTACATAGCCGGCGGTCGGCAGGGTCAGGGCAATACCAATCACCAACAGCGAAAGCAAGGTATTGAGCGGCGTCGCCCACAAGCGGATAAAGGCTGAAGCCAGGGCGGCACGATGCTGGATGAACCAGGCGTTCATAGCAGCCTCCCGTGATCAAGGCGCAGAACATTGGGGTGATAACGCGCAATCCAGTTCTGATCATGCGTGGCGATCACGACGGTGACACCGACTTGATGGAAGGCTGAAAAAATTTCAAGAATTTCAGTCGCGGATTCGGTATCAAGATTGCCGGTTGGTTCATCGGCAATCAAAACTGTCGGCCGATTGACCACCGCGCGGGCAATTGCCAGTCGTTGTTGCTCACCACCAGAAAGCGCAATCGGCTTGGCTTTTTCACGCAGCAGCAGCCCCACCTTGTCGAGCGCCGCCTGCGCCCGACGGACTGCTTCACGGCGCGGCAGACCAACAATCTGCAAGGGCAGCAACACGTTATCCAGCACGCTGCGATCAAACAGCAGCTTTTGATCCTGAAACACCATACCGAAATTGCGCCGCAAATAAGGAATTGCACTACGCCGCAAGGCTGAGAGGTTTTGGCCATTGACCACCAGACTGCCTGAAGTTGGCCGCTCGATTGAGGCAATCAGCTTGACCAACGTCGTTTTGCCGGCGCCGGAATGGCCGGTGATGAAAACCATCTGCCCGGCCGTAATTTCGAAGCTGACTTCCTTGAGCGCTTCAAAACCGCCCGGATAACGCTTGCTCAGGTTGCTGGCGACAATCATTCAAACAGGGCATCCACAAAATCTTTTGCCGAGAACGGGCGCAAGTCGTCGATCTGTTCGCCAACGCCAATGAAGCGGATCGGTTTCGGGCACTGCCGGGCAATCGCCGCCACCACGCCCCCCTTGGCTGTGCCGTCGAGCTTGGTCAGCACCAGTCCGGTGACATGAATGGCCTTGTCGAAAGCGCGCACCTGCTGCAGCGCGTTCTGGCCAATGTTGGCATCGAGCACGAGCAGGGTTTCGTGCGGGCCGGTTGGGTCGATTTTCTTGATTACGCGGCGCACCTTGGCGATTTCTTCCATCAGATGCAATTGCGTCGGCAGACGGCCAGCGGTATCAGCCAGCACGATGTCGATGCCGCGTGCCTTGGCGGCGGAAATGGCATCAAAAATCACGGCTGCGGGATCACCGTTATCCTGCGCGATCACCGTCACGTTGTTGCGCTCACCCCAAGTTTCCAGTTGCTCACGCGCTGCAGCGCGGAAAGTATCGCCCGCAGCCAGCAAAACGCTTTTGCCCTGATTCTGGAAATACTTGGCCAGTTTGCCGATGGAGGTCGTTTTGCCGGCACCGTTCACCCCGGCAATCATGATCACGTAAGGCTTGTGGCCGCTGACATCAAGCGGCTGTTCAAGCGGCTTGAGTACTGCCAGCAGGGCATCGGCCAGGGCTTTCTGGATTGTCTCCGGCGTATCCAGCTTGTCGCGCTTGGCGGCTTTCTTCAATTCGTCGAGCAGATGCTGCGTCGCCTCAATGCCGCAATCACTGGTCAACAACAGCGTTTCGAGTTCCTCAAGTAGTTCGTCATCAACCTTGCCACGAGAAAAGATCGATTTGAGCTTGCCGCCCCATTGCGCCCGCGTCTTGGCCAAGCCCTTGAACAGGCGCTCACGCCATGAGGGAGCGGCAGGTGTTTCGGCAGGCAGCTCGGCTTTTGCCTCGCCAGGGGATTTTTTCAGGAAACTGAACATGGGGAAAGTGGTCTCAAACGCTACTGACAGGCGGACGACAAGCCGTTAAGATGCCGTCCAGATTAGTGCAAAATTCGGCCCTGATTCTAGCAGAAATGCCCCCATTAAAAGCTTCGCTTACCCATGCGCATACGATACCTACTCCCAATTTTTCTAGCTCCCTGGCTGTTGACCGCAGCAAATGCCAACCCATACGAGACCACGCTCAAGAACGGCCTGCGCGTCATCGTCAAGGAAGACCGCCGGGCGCCAACCGCCGTCCAGATGGTCTGGTATCGCATCGGCAGCATGGATGAAGTCGATGGTGCTTCTGGCGTTGCTCACGTCCTCGAACACATGATGTTCAAGGGCACACCCGAGGTTGGCCCCGGCGAATTCAACAAGCGCGTCGCCGCTGCCGGTGGGCGCGACAACGCCTTCACCAGCCGCGACTACACCGCGTATTTCCAGCAGGTGCCGAAAGAAAAACTGGAAGAAATGGTTCAGCTTGAGGCCGACCGCATGCGTCACCTCAACGTTGACGCCAAGGAGTTCGAGCAGGAAATCAAGGTGGTCATGGAAGAGCGCCGCATGCGCACCGATGACAACCCGCAATCCAAACTTTTCGAACAGATGAACGCCGTCGCCTTTCAGGCGCACCCTTACCGCCGGCCTATCATCGGCTGGATGAATGATCTTGAAACGATGACCGCAAGCGACGCCAAGGCTTGGTACGACACCTGGTACGTCCCGAACAACGCCTACGTGATCATCACCGGCGATGTCGACCACAAGGCGGTTTTTGAACTGGCCGAAAAATACTATGGCCCGCTCGAAGGCCGCGCCCTTCCGGTGCGCAAAACGCTGGCCGAGCCGGGGCAGGAAGGTACGCGTCGGGTCAACGTCAAGGCGCCGGCTGAATTACCGGTCTTCATCATGGGTTACAAGGCGCCCAGCCTGCGCGATGTGGAGAAAGACAGCGATCCTTATGCGCTGGAAATGCTCAGTGCCGTGCTTGATGGCCACGATGCGGCACGCTTCAACAAGCATCTCGTCCGCGAACAGAAAGTTGCCCTCTCGGTTGGCATTGATTACGACGCCACCGCACGCGGCCCGGGCATGATCTATCTGCACGGCAGCCCGGCCGAAGGCAAAACAGTACCCGAACTCGAAGCAGCCTTGCGGGGTGAAATCGAACGCGTGCAAAAGGAAGGCGTCAGCGAACAGGAACTGAAGCGCGCCAAGGCGCAATTGCTCGCCTCCCAGGTCTACAAGCTGGATTCGATGTTTGGCCAGGCAATGGAAATCGGCCAGACCGAATCTGCCGGCATCCCGTATCAAAAAATCGACCGTATGCTGGAAAAGCTGCAAAAAGTAACTGCCGCTGAAGTGCAGGCTGTCGCCAAGAAATACTTTAGCGATGACTCCCTGACCATCGGTATTCTCGAACCTCAGGCGCTAGACGGCAAACCACGCCGTTCCGCTGTTGCTGCTCGCCACTAAGAAAATCGCCATGAAAAAGCTGTTGACCGTAACATTTGCCCTGCTTCTGGCCCAAAGTGCGCTGGCTGGCGTCAAAATTGAACACTGGGTTTCGCCCTCCGGCGCCAAGGTCTATTTCGTTGAAAGCCGCGTCCTGCCCATGCTCGATGTTCAGGTTGATTTTGCTGCCGGTTCTGTGTTCGACCCTGCCGGCAAATCCGGCCTCGCCGCGCTGACCCGCGCCACCCTCGACCTCGGCGCAGGTGAACGCGACGAAACTGCCATCGCCGAACAACTCGCTGACATTGGTGCCAACCTCGGTGGTGGTGCCGACACCGACCGCGCCAGCGTATCGATTCGAACCCTGTCGGCACGCGACAAGCTGGCCCCGGCCATCGAAACCTTGCGCACCGTCATGCAACAGCCACGCTTCGACGCCGCTATTTTCGAGCGCGAACAGGGCCGGACCATTGCCGGCATCAAGGAAGCAATGACCCAACCCGCCTCAATCGCCGGCAAAGCCTTCTGGGCTGCGCTTTACCCGAATCACCCCTATGGCCAACAAGCGACGCCGGAAAGCGTTGCCGCCATCACCCGCGATGACCTTGTCGCCTTCCATGCCCGCTATTACACAGCCGCCAATGCCAGCATTACGCTGGTCGGCAATCTCTCGCGCAGCGAAGCAGAGAAAATCGCCGAAAGTCTGAGTGCCAAGCTGCCCAAAGGCGAAGCGGCCACGCTACCCGCCGCACCAACAAACCCGAAAGGCAGCACCGTCAAACTGCCGCACCCGGCCAGCCAGGCCCACGTCTATATTGGTCTGCCGGCCATCGAACGTGGCAATCCTGATTTCTTCCCGCTCGTCGTCGGCAACTACACTTTGGGCGGCGGCGGCTTTGTCTCGCGCCTGATGAAAGAAGTGCGCGACAAACGCGGGTACGCCTACAGCGTCTACAGCCATTTCGCGCCGATGCGGCAGACCGGCCCCTTCCAGATCGGCCTGCAAACCAAACGCTCACAAGCCAAGGATGCGATCAAGGTAAGCCGCGATATCCTTGATACCTTTCTTAAGGAAGGCCCAAGCGCAGAAGAGCTGGCCGCCGCCAAAGCCAATCTGACCGGCAGCTTCCCGCTACGTCTCGACAGCAACAAGAAAATTCTCGATAACGTGACGATGATTGCTTTCTATGGGATGCCGCTCGATTACCTCGATCACTATCAGGAAAAAGTGCAGGCGGTTACGGTCGACGACGTAAAACAGGCATTTTCTCGCCGCGTTCGGCCAACTGACCTGATTACCGTGACGGTTGCTGCCGATTGAACTCAGTGCGCATCATCGGCGGCCAGTATCGCCGCCGCGTCCTGAAGTTTCCTGATAGCGAAGGCTTGCGGCCAACGCCGGACCGCGTCCGCGAAACCCTGTTCAACTGGCTGGGGCAGGAACTTGACGGCTGGCACTGCCTCGACCTTTTCTCTGGCAGCGGCGCACTGGGTTTTGAAGCCGCTTCACGCGGCGCCGCCAAAGTTGTGATGATCGAGCAGGCACCACGCGTCATCGCTGCGTTGCGTGATAACGCTGAAATGATCGGCAACCCGCCCGCGCTAGAGATCAAACGCGTGGATGCGATACAATATTTGTCTTCTACCAAGTCAAAATTTGACCTGATCTTCCTTGACCCACCCTACAACAAGGGCTGGCTCAACCGCCTGGAGCCTCTATTGGCCGGCGTCTTGAAGGAAAATTCAGCAATTTATGTCGAAGCAGAAAAACAATTAGAAGCCCTAGCCGACTGGCGCACAGTACGCCACGGCAGGGCAGGGGAAGTTCACTTTCACTTGATGCGGCGGGAACAGCTTGAAACTTGATCATCGCGTAGCGATCTATCCGGGCACTTTCGACCCCATCACTCAGGGCCACGAAGATCTCGTGCGACGCGCTGCTGGCCTCTTCGACCGACTCATTCTGGCGATTGCCGAAAGCCCGTCAAAGCGTCCGTTGTTCGATCTTGCCGAACGCGTTGAACTCGCTCGTGAAGTGCTGGGCGACATCAAAAATGTCGAAATTGTCGGCTTTAATTCCCTGTTGATGAACTTCGTTCACGACCAAGGCGCCAAAGTTGTCGTTCGTGGTTTGCGCGCCATATCTGACTTCGAATACGAATTCCAGATGGCCGGTATGAACCGAAGCGTCTACCCCGAGGTCGAAACCGTGTTTCTGACCCCAGGAGAGCAACACATGTTTATTTCCGCTACCATGGTCCGCGAAATTGCGCGACTGGGTGGCGATGTCAGCAAATTTGTACAACCTTGTGTCGAAAAACGCCTGCGGGCTAAATTTTCAGCCATTTGAGAGAGGAAGCACAGCTATGTCCCTAATAATTACCGACGAATGCATCAATTGCGACGTTTGCGAGCCAGAATGCCCTAACGAGGCTATTTCGCAGGGTGCCGAGATTTATGAAATCGACCCCAACAAGTGCACCGAATGCGTCGGTCACTATGACGAACCGCAGTGTGTTCAGGTCTGCCCGGTGGATTGCATCCCCAAGGACACCAACAACGTCGAAACTGAAGAACTTCTCTGGGTCAAGTACGAAAAACTCACCGGCAACAAACGCCCCTGATTTTTCTCATGCCCAACAAAAAACCCGCAAATTTTTGCGGGTTTTTTGTTGTTGACCGCGACAGATCGAATTCAGGCCGCTTGTAGCAACCTCGTCTCGTCCGTCATCAGCAAATTACGCACATTGGCCGTCATCCCTTCGAGCGCCACAATCTGAGCCAACAGACCCTTCTCGACGCTATCCAGTTCCGCAATGCGATCTTCCAGCGTATCAGTCGCCTGATGGATGCGCTTGATACTTTCCAGCCGGCGCTTCAACTGAATCTGGTGCTCACGCACCTGCGTTTCCATCGGCGCCATAATCGCCCTCAGCCAGCTTTCCGCATCCTTGTTCGCTTTGACGAAGGCTCGGCGAACCTGCACGGCAACCTCCTCAAAGAATTTCTGCGTTATGTGTTTCTTGTCAGTCGTCATCAGGCTGAGCATGGAGTTCAGGTGGGTATCACACCAAGCCTCAAGACGATCAAGTTCCTTTTCGTAGCGCAGCAGCGAAAAGGTAGTTGGCGAACCCAGCTTAAGACCGTGTTCGACAGAAAATTTCTTGTAGACCGCATCCATCATCGCCAAAATCTCGCTAATTTCGCCGCTAGACTTGGACAGGGACTCGCGTGATTTCCCAAAAAACGTAGTCATTGCATCCGATAGTGTTTTGGAAAATGTTGCTTCAAGCATCGCCTCACGCGTCGTACTCGTCCTGGCACCCAGGCTATCCAAACCGAGATGGCCAAACAGGTTATTGGTCAGCGTGGAAAAGACGCTGCGCACAGCGTAGTAACGCTGTAGCCCGGACTCAAACTCCTCCTTTTCGGCGCGCACTTTGCCCATCATGTACTCGACAACGCCCTTGTTCTTGCCGCGCAACTCGGTCAGTTCAGTCAATTGCTCACGCAGGCCAACGAGACGCGACTCGAGCAAGCCGCGCATGCGCTGGCTGACATCGCCAAATTCACTTTCGGTATTCTCGCGAACAATATCCTGCTTGGCCGGAATCAGCTCATCCGAAAGAGCAGCCTCAAGTTGTGGCAATCGACTTTTGGCCAACAACTCTGCGTCATCGTTAATCTTGGCAACCAGCCCTTTTTGGGCAGAAACAGGGAAAACCTGGCTCGGTAAAAGGTTGAGAATTTCGGCGCAGCTATCAGCCTGACGCTGAATTTCTGCATCGACCTCTTCCTGCGTTTTCAGTTCATCCCACTGGCCATCAATCTTGTTCATGACCACCATCCGACCACGCTTGGTCGCCCCACCGGTACCGATGTGATCCTTCCAGATCGTCAAATCGGACTGCGTAACACCCGTATCTGCGGCCAGAATAAAAAGCACGGCATGCGCATTGGGCAAAAGGGAAAGCGTCAATTCCGGCTCGGCACCGATAGCGTTAAGGCCCGGCGTATCGAGAATCACCAGACCTTGTTTGAGCAAGGGGTGTGGAAAATTGATGACCGCGTGGCGCCAACGCGGAATTTCAACCATGCCATCGTCGCCGACACGATAAAGATCCACTTCGCCCTTGCCCACCTCAAAACCCAGCTTCCCTGCCTGCTCCGGCAAGACCCGCGTCGTTTCACTGACATGACTCAAGGCATCCTGCATGGCATCCGGTTCGTCAATATCGAGCGTAATCACCTTCCACTCTTCAGGAAAACGCTTGTACTCCGTCACCCCGGAATTCGAAGAACGCGTCTGAATCGGCAGCAACTCGATACATGGCAGCTTGTTGCCATCAAACAGCAACTCGGTCGGGCACATCGTCGTGCGACCAGCCGAAGAGGGCAGCATGCGGCTACCGTATTCGGCAAAAAAGATGGCGTTGATCAGTTCCGACTTGCCGCGCGAGAACTCGGCAACAAAAGCAACATTAAGCCTGTCTTCGCGCAAGCGCTCAAGAAGCTGCGTCAGGCGCAGATCTATCTGGGCGTCAGAAAGTTCGTTTTCCGCCAACCAGCCTTTGAACTGGCCGATGGATGAAAAAAGGCTGGTGCGCCATTCAGTGTAGGCAGCGAATTGATTTGCAAGCGTCATAGCAGGCATCCGGGATGCGTAGAAACTTCAATTTAGCACAAAAACATGGACTTGCCGGTGAAATTCAATGTTGACAGCGAGGACAATAGAACGACGATCGCCCCCCCTGACGAATCTGTTTCACCGTACCGTCACATCGCCGGCATGGTTCACCCGCCCGATCATAAACTGCGACATTGATCTGAAACCAGCCCTCACTGCCGTCGTTATGTACATAATTCCGAATACTGCTGCCGCCAGCCGCTATCGCATCAGCCAGTGTTGCGCGAATCGCCGCCACAAGCAGGCCATAACGCTCAAGACTGATGCGGTTGGCCGCCCGCAGCGGCGAAATACCCGCCCGGAAGAGACTTTCGGCAGCATAAATATTTCCCACCCCAACCAGCAAATGGCTATCCATCAGGATTGGTTTGATCGGCCCGGCGCGACGCCGAGTCGCCTCAAATAGCCATTCAGACGTAAATTCGTCTTCCAGCGGCTCGATGCCCATGACCGTCAGCAAGGCCGGCGGCGGCTCACTCGTCGGCTGCCAGAGAACAAGTCCAAAGCGGCGTGGGTCGCCGAAACGCAGAATTTGCTGCGCCAGGAGAATATCTACATGATCATGCTTGCCGGGTGGCGAACCCAGCGGCACGAAACGCAGATTGCCGGACATACCCAGATGGATGATCAGACAACCATCCTCCTTGCCTCCCCGACAATCGAGCAATAAATATTTGCCACGCCGGCGCACAGCCACCACCTGCTGCCCGGCCAGTAGCTGATCCAGCTCAGGCGGAATTGGCAAACGCAGGCGCGGTACTCGCACCACGGCACCCAGCAAATACTGATTTTCGATCACCGGCAGCAAGCCACGGCGGCAGACCTCGACTTCGGGCAACTCGGGCATCGCTTGTTCCTCCGACAAATCCCAAATAACATCGCAAACTAAACAGATTTTATGCGTTCTAATACGCAGACCATGACCGAAAGCAGCAAATGCCTATCAAACTGATTGTCGCCGCTCTAATTTTTGCCTTTACCGGCGCCAGCCAGGCAGCAGAACCGGCCGTCAAACAACTGCCAAGCAAAAGCCTGGCCGGCAAGCAGGTGGGTGCGGAAGATGCATTGGGTCGCACGGTATTTCAGGCACTGGTCGGCGATATTGCCCTGCAACGCGGCGATATTGAAATGGGCGTAGGCGCCTGGGCAGATCTCGCCCAGCGCACACGTGATCCCCAGGTTATCGCCCGCGCCACCGAGGTTGCCGCCTTTGCGCGCAAATACGATCTGGCGATAGAGCTCAATAAATTATGGTTGGAGGTCGATCCGGAATCGGTCAAAGCCCAGCAGACACAATCCTCCCTGATGGTCCTCTCGAACCGGCTCGACGACCTCGCTCCACAACTGGCAACTGTTCTTGAGCAGGATAAAGCCAGCTTGCCTGCGAATTTGATGCACCTGAACCGCATGCTGGCTCGTCATGGCGACAAAAAAGCCGTTCAACGTCTGGTTGACCGTCTGGCCACCCCGTACAACGAAGTGCCCGAAGCGCACTTTGCGATGGGCCAGGCAGCTGCCAATACCAGCGATTTCATGCGCGCTCAGAGTGAGTTCGAGAAGGCCCTGCAATTACGCCCGGACTGGGAACCGGCCGCCCTCGCCCGCGCCCAGTTACAAGCCCGGCAATCCAGCCAAACCGCAATTTCCAGCCTGAGCGATTTCGTTGAGCGCTACCCCAACGCCCGCGATGCACGCCTCGCCCTCGCTCGCCTGCTCATCAGCGAGAAAAAATACGACACGGCACGCACCCAGTTTGATCGTCTGATCAAGGACAATCCGGACAACCCTGAAGTCATCTATCCGGTTGCCATGCTTGCCCTGCAACAAGGTGACTCCACCACGGGACGCGCCCAGCTGGAAAAATTGCTCAAATCCGATTTCCCGGACAAAAGCACGGTGCATTTTTTCATTGGCCAGATTGACGAAGACCAGAAACAACTTGAGCCGGCGCTTGAGCATTACCGCCAAGTCACTGTTGGCGACCAGTACATCAATGCCCGCGCACGTGCCGCACAGATTTTGTTCAAGTTAGGTCGTCCTGACGAAGCGCGAGAAATGATACACAGCACACAAGCGAGCAATAACAATGAACGCACGCAGCTGATTCTCGCCGAATCACAACTGCTGCGCGAAGCCGGCAAGCACGCCGAAGCCTATGCCCTGCTTGAGAGCGCCCTGGCCAAGCAACCCGACAACACTGAATTACTCTACGAAACAGCACTCACTGCAGAACGTCTGGGCAAAGCCGATGTTTTGGAAAAGCACCTCATGCGCCTGCTTGAAATCAAGCCGGACCACGCCCACGCCCTCAATGCGATGGGTTATTCGCTGGCTGAACGCAATATCCGGCTCAATGAAGCACACCAGTTCATCACGCAAGCCCTTTCACTCGCCCCAGAAGACCCTTTCATTATGGATAGCATGGGCTGGGTGCTTTATCGCCAGGGCAAACTCAACGAGGCGCTGACGACGCTGGAAAACGCGTACAAACTGAAGGCTGACCCGGAAATTGCCGCCCACCTTGGCGAAGTCTTGTCGGCGCTTAATCGCAAGGATGACGCTCGCCTCCTGCTCAAGAATGCCGCCAAGAAAAATCCGGAGAATGAAGTTCTAAGCAGCGCTATCAAGAAACTCAAGCTTTGAGATTTATTGCATCGATCCTGCTGACTGCCAGTTTGTTAGCCGGTTGTAGCACGACACCAAGTCGCCCGCCACCAGCCCGCCAGCAAGTTGGCGATTTCGCCTTGGAAGCCCGCTTTGCCCTGCGCGTCAGCATACCGGGCGAAGCAGTACAAAGTTCAGGCGGCAGACTGAGCTGGCAACAGAAAAATGGCAGGAGCCAACTACTACTATCCAACCCACTGGGTTTTGGCATTGCTGAAATTGAGAGCACGCCCGGCCATGCGATTCTGCGCACAGCCAACGGTGAAACTCGTGAATCGGACAACCCGGATAGCCTGCTTGAAGAAGTCACCGGCCAACGCTTGCCAGTCAGCCAACTGCCTGACTGGCTACTTGGCCGCTCCACTGAGCCGGCAAAAATTCAACGCGATTTTCTCGGTCGACCGCAACAGATGCTCAATGCCGGCTGGCAGATCGATTACTCCTATGACAACGATACCGCTGACGCCCTGCCTTCGGTCTTGAAACTCAACCGAAACAGCGAGATCGAACTGCGCCTGCGCATTGAAGAATGGAAAGACGCCCCATGAACCAGTGGAACTGGGAAAGCACTTGGCCAGCCCCGGCCAAGCTGAATCTCTTTTTACACGTGGTTGGCCGTCGCGCAGACGGCTATCACCTACTGCAAACCGTATTCCGCTTCATCGACCGCGCCGACCAACTCCGTTTTAGTCCGCGCGAAGACAGCGAGATTGTTCTCGCCACCCCAATTCCCGGCATCGCACCGGAAACCGATCTGACTGTTCGCGCCGCCCGCCTGCTCCAGGAAAGCACCGGCTGCAGACAAGGCGCGACCATTCATCTGCAAAAAAATTTGCCGATGGGCGGCGGACTGGGCGGCGGTAGTTCGGACGCGGCAACCGTCCTGCTTGCCCTCAATCATCTCTGGCAAACCGGCTTGTCTCGCACTTCGCTGCAAAAGATTGGCCTCACGCTGGGCGCGGATGTCCCGGTTTTCATCCACGGCCAGAACACCTTTGCCGAAGGAATCGGCGAAACCTTCAGCAATGTCGAACTGCCGGACGAGACTTATCTGGTGTTGCATCCTGCGGTCAACGTCCCGACTGCCGCGATTTTTGGCGCCAGCGACCTCAAACGTGACACGACCATTATTTCTCCAGGCGATTGGCGGCATGGTCAGGGCCACAATGATCTGGAGCCGATTGCCTGCATCCGTTTTCCGGCCGTGGCCGAATATCTTTATTGGCTCAGGCAACACGCAACACACGCCCTGATGACCGGTTCAGGCGCCTGCGTGTTTGCCGGTTTCAGCAAACAAGCGGCAGCCGAAGCTGTTTTCAAACAATTACCGACGGGCATGAATGGCTGGCTGGCCAATGGTTTGAAAAAACATTCATTGGTTGATTTATAAAAAGACTGGATTTTTAGCCGGCGCACCTGTATTATTCGCGCCTCGTTTGCACGCGAACCCGTACAGACGACCCGCTGGGGAGTCGCCAAGTTGGTCAAGGCACCGGATTTTGATTCCGGCATTCGAAGGTTCGAATCCTTCTTCCCCAGCCAGCATCCTTCGGGCAGGTCAAAAGCCTGCCCGATTTACATTGTGGCGGGCAAAACACGCATCTCGCATGTGGCACCCGAAGGAAAAAGAGCATGGCCTACAACAGCTTGATGGTCTTCACCGGCAACGCCAACGCCAAACTGGCTGCCGACGTCGCAACGCAACTTAATGTTGACCTCGGGCGCGCCGATGTAGGCCGCTTCTCCGATGGTGAAGTCAGCGTCGAACTGCAAGAGCATGTCCGCGGTCGCGACATCTTTGTGCTGCAATCAACTTGCGCGCCCTGTAACGATAACCTGATGGAACTGCTGGTCATCGTCGATGCGCTCAAACGTGCCTCGGCCGGCCGCATCACCGCCGCCATTCCTTACTTCGGCTACGCTCGCCAGGATCGTCGTTCACGCTCCTCTCGTGTGCCTATCGCCGCCAAACTGGTCGCCAACATGCTCGTCGCCTCCGGCGTTGATCGCGTGCTAACCATGGACCTTCACGCCGAACAGATTCAGGGCTTTTTCGACATTCCGGTCGACAACATCTACTCCCTGCCAATCCTGCTCGAAGACATTCTCAAGCAGCACTACGAAAATCCCATGGTCGTTTCGCCCGACCACGGTGGCGTTGTGCGCGCCCGTTCGCTGGCCAAGCGCCTTGAATGCGATCTGGCGATCATCGACAAACGTCGTCCGAAAGCCAATGTTTCAGAAGTCATGAACATCATTGGCGAAGTTGATGGCCGTACCTGCATCATCATGGACGACATGGTCGACACTGCCGGCACCCTGTGCAAAGCCGCCACCGCGCTAAAAGCCAATGGTGCCAAGAAGGTCGTTGCCTACTGTACCCACCCGGTCCTTTCCGGCCCGGCAATTGACCGCCTGAATGACTCGGACCTCGACTCACTGGTCGTCACCGACACTATTCCGCTGCGCGATGATGCTGCTGCCTGTCCGCGCATCCGCCAGCTTTCAGTGGCCGAAATCATGGCCGAAACCATACGCCGTATCAGCAACGACGACTCTGTGTCATCGTTGTTCATCGATTAAGTTTTTTTAACCTTCCCGTTCTGGTCGCGGACCGGGAAATCACTGGAGTATCACCATGCAATTCGAAATCAACGCGCAAGCGCGCACGCTGCAGGGATCGGGTGCGAGCCGCCGCCTGCGTGCCGCTGGCAAAGTACCGGGCATCATTTACGGTGGCGAAGCCACCCCGCAGGCAATCGAAGTCGATCACAACACCCTGCTGCTCAGCCTGAAGAAAGAAGCTTTTCATTCTTCCATCCTGACCATTGTTCTTGATGGCAAGAAGCAACAGGTTCTGCTGCGCGACACCCAGGTTCATGCTTACAAACCACTCGTCCTGCACGTTGACTTCCAGCGCGTTGATGCCACCCACGAACTGCACGTCAAAGTGCCGCTCCACTTCGTCAACGAAGAGACCGCACCGGGCGTCAAGCTCAATGGCGGCCTGGTCAATCATGTCATGACCGAAATCGATGTTCAGTGTCTGGCCAATGACCTGCCAGCTTTCATCGAAGTCGACCTCGGCGCTCTCAAAGTTGGCGAAAGCATCCACCTCGGCGAATTGACGCTGCCGAAGGGTGTCAAGCTCGGCCATCACAGCGTTGCAGAAGCCGTTGTAGTCGGCATCGTCAGCAAGGGTGGTTCTTCTGAAGCCACTGAAGAAGGCGAAGCTGCTGCCGAGTAATCTCCGGCAAAAAGCTGCTCTAGCCGCCGCTGGCAATATGCCGCCGGCGGCTTTTTCATTTAGTCAGCCATGAACCCACCTCGTCTGATCGTTGGCCTGGGCAACCCAGGATTGGAGTACGAAGCGACCCGGCATAACGTCGGCTTCTGGTTTGTCGACCATCTTGCCGACAAGCTGAAAATCTTGCTCGCGCCACAGTCCAAGTTCTATGGCAAGGCGGCGCGCGCCAATGACATCTGGCTGCTGGAACCCGGCACCTTCATGAACCGTTCCGGCCAATCGGTCGCAGCACTGGCCAATTTTTACAAGATTACGCCGGAGGAAATCCTCGTCATCCATGATGAACTCGACCTGCCGCCCGGCGGCATCCGCCTCAAACAAGGTGGCGGCAATGGTGGGCACAATGGTTTGAAAGATATCCAGGCCAAACTCGGCACGCCAAATTTCTGGCGCCTGCGCATCGGCATTGGCCACCCACGCACCCTCGGATTAGCGCAGGAAGTGGTTGATTTTGTTCTGCATCAGCCGCGCAAGGAAGAAATGCCGGATATCGAACACGCCCTCGCCCGCTGCCTGCTGGCTTGGCCCAAACTCGCCGCCGGAGACTTCGCCGGCGCTCAACAACAGTTGCACGGCAAAGCCGTTTAGATGGCAAAACACTAGGAAAATCCATGTCTTTAAAATGCGGCATCGTCGGCCTGCCCAACGTCGGCAAATCCACCCTCTTCAACGCCCTGACCAAATCGGGCATTGCTGCAGAGAATTATCCTTTCTGTACCATCGAGCCGAACGTCGGCATCGTTGAAGTACCGGACAAGCGCATGGCGCAACTGGCTGCCATTGTCAAACCGCAGAAAATGCAGCCAGCGATTGTTGAATTTGTCGATATCGCCGGTCTGGTTGCTGGCGCGTCCAAAGGTGAAGGTCTGGGCAACCAGTTCCTCGCCAACATTCGCGAAACCGACGCCATCGTGCATGTCGTGCGCTGCTTTGCCGACGACAACGTGATCCACGTTTCCGGCGGGGTCGATCCGTTGCGTGACATCGAAGTCATCGATACCGAACTCGCCCTGGCCGACATGGCCTCGGTTGAAAAGGCACTCAATCGTTACCGCCGCCCGGCCAGTTCCGGCGACAAGGAAGCCAAGATTCTGGTCGCCGTACTGGAAAAATGTTTCGCCCAACTCGACCAGGCCAAAGGCATTCGCGCCCTCGATTTCTCGAAGGAAGAACTGGCATTGCTCAAGCCGTTCTGTCTGATTACCGCCAAACCGGTACTTTACGTTGCCAACGTTGCCGAAAACGGTTTCGAGAACAACCCGCTACTTGACGCCGTGCGCGCCCATGCTGCGACCGAGAAGGCTGAAGTTGTCTCTGTTTGCGCCGCCATCGAATCCGAAATCGCCGATCTTGACGAAGAAGAAAAGCAGATGTTCCTGGCTGACCTCGGTCTGGAAGAACCTGGCCTGGATCGCCTGATTCACGCCGGCTACAAACTGCTCGGCCTGGCCACCTACTTCACCGCGGGCGTCAAGGAAGTACGCGCCTGGACCATTCATCAGGGCGACACCGCACCACAGGCGGCAGGCGTCATTCACACCGATTTCGAACGCGGCTTTATTCGCGCCCAGACCATCGCTTTCGATGATTTCATCACTTACAAGGGTGAAGCCGGAGCCAAAGAAGCGGGCAAGATGCGCGCCGAAGGCAAGGAATATATCGTCAAGGATGGCGACGTTCTAAACTTCCTGTTCAACGTCTGACCCAGGGATTACACTGCGCCGATGACTCGGGACGCTGTTCGATTTCAAGACAAGGCATATGACATGGCTGTCGGCGGCCCTGACTATGCGACCTTGTTACGCATTTTCGAGCAGACCAGCGAAGCGGTGGTGATCACGGATCACAGTAATCGAATCTCCATGGTCAACGCGGCTTTCACGCGGCTTACCGGCTATGAAAGCTGCGATGTCCTAGGTCAGAACCCCAAGATGCTATCGGCGGGACGCGCCGAACCTGATCTGTACCGGAACATGTGGACGGCATTGGAAGAGGATGGTTACTGGGAAGGTGAAATCTGGGATCGGCGCAAGGATGGCCGGATTTTTCCTAAATGGCTGACCATTTCGATTTTGCGTGACGCCAAAGGTGCCGTGATAAATTTCGTCGGCACGTTTACCGACATCAGCGAACGCAAGGAAGCCGCCAACCGGCTTCTACATATGGCATACCACGATCCGCTGACGCACTTACCGAATCGCCTAGCACTTGACTCACAACTTGAACTGAGCATCCGATCCTGTGAACGCGACAGCAAGCAAATGGCATTGATGCTGATCGACCTGGATCGTTTCAAAACGGTCAATGACACATTGGGCCATCATGTTGGCGATGATTTACTGAAAAGCGTTGCTTTGCGCCTGCGCGAGTGTGTGCGAGCGAGTGATATTGTGGCGCGCCTCGGCGGGGATGAGTTTATTGTTGTTCTACCTGACATCGACAGTGCGCTGATCGCCGCCAGTGTTGCAGGCAAAATTCAGCGTTATTTGGCAGACAGCCATGCGGTGGGCGAACACCAGTTGTATGCCACGCCCAGTATTGGCATCAGCATATTCCCTAGCGACGGGCGTGATGGTGACACGTTAATGCGCAATGCCGATGCGGCGATGTATCACGCTAAAAGTGCAGGTCGCAATAACTTTCAGTTTTACGCAACGCGCATGAATGAAGCGGCTGGCGAACGTCTCAAGATGGAAAGCGCGCTTCGCCTGGCCATTTCGAGCATCGGTCCGCAGTCTTGTCAGTTCAGCCTGCATTTTCAACCGCAAATACATGTCGCGACTGGCCTCATTATTGGTCTGGAAGCTCTCGCCCGTTGGCATCATCCATTATTGGGCAACATCCCACCGTCACGCTTCATACCGCTGGCAGAAGATACCGGACTTATTCAACCGCTCGGTGACTGGGTGTTCTGGGAAAGCTGCCGCCATGTTCGGCTATTGAAGGATATAGGCCTCGACGAAATACGCGTGGCTGTCAACATTTCAGCCCAGCAGCTACGCCACGAAAACCTGCCACTGATGGTTCGTGGCGCGCTGGCCTGCTATGATTTGTCTCCGCGCGACCTGGAACTTGAAATCACTGAGAGTACTGCAATGCAGAACCCTGAGATCACTTTGAGTATTCTCAACCAACTCTCCGAAATGGGCATCGCACTCGCCATCGACGACTTTGGAACAGGTTACTCTTCACTCTCCTACCTGAAGCATTTGCCGATCCAACGCCTTAAACTCGACCAGTCCTTCGTCAAGGATATCGAGTCAGACACCAGTGATGCCGCCATCTGCTCGGCCACCATTGCACTTGGACACAATCTTGGCTTGGAGTTGGTTGCCGAGGGGGTTGAAACCCAGGCCCAGCGCGACTTTCTAGCCAGGCTTGGCTGCGATGTCCTGCAGGGTTATCTCTATAGCAAACCTTTGCCTGCAAGCGAAATCATAGATTTTTTGCGCCTGAACCAATCTACTGTTGAGTAGATTTGCCATCTTGAACTATGGCTTAAGCCATACGCCATAAAAACTCTTACAATAGTCGGCACAAAAGGGGGCTCAATTTTTGCGACTTTGAGCCGTATACCGTATGCGTTCAAAAAAATAACGGCGGGGAATTATGAAGAACAACCAACCAGTCACGCAACGCGAAGTCACTTTCCCGGCAAACGAATACCTCGTTTCACGGACCGACCTCAAAGGCATCATCACTTATGCCAATGATGCTTTTGTCAAAATCAGCGGCTACTCGCGCGACGAACTGATCGGTAAAAGCCACAACCTCGTGCGCCATCCTGATATGCCGATGGCGGCCTTCAAGGATTTGTGGACAACCGTGCAATCGGGCATGCCGTGGCGTGGCCTGGTCAAAAATCGCTGTAAAAATGGTGATTTCTATTGGGTTGAAGCCTTTGTCGTACCGTTAAAGAAAAATGGTCAAATTTTCGGTTATCAGTCAGTTCGCACCCCGGCGCAGGCGCAGAAACGGGCGGCAGCGGATAGCGCTTATAAAGCGGCTGGTATTAGCGGCAATTTGCCGGTAACGGCCAAACGCAGCATTTCAATGCGCAATCGGTTGTGGGGTGCACTGGCCATTCTGATCGCTGTCATGGCAACCATCGGTTTCATCAGTCTCAACGGTCTGAGTCAGACCGACGATCAGCTGAGCAAAATGTTTCGTGAAAATCTTTTGTCATCAAACATGGTCAACCGGATGATAGTCCTGCTTGCCGACAACCGTTCGCAGATCATGCTGGGCCTGCAGCACGACCCAAGCAATCCGAATGCAAAACTGCATGATCATCCGATCGACCTGCATATTGAAAACACTCTGAAGAACCGCGAGGAAATCAATAGACTCCTTGATGAACTCAAGAAACAGTCACTCACCGACAAGCAAAAAGAATTGCTGGCCCGCTTCGGCGATGCCCGTGAGCGTTTCTCGAAAGAAGGAGTCAATCTGTCACGCGGGCTGCTCAAGGAAGGCAAGTTCCTTGAGACCAATACAATCCTGCTGACCAAGATCAATCCGCTTTATAACGAAATGCGCCAGGCAGGCGAAGCTTTGATTCAGGAATTGGCCAGTGATGCACAACGTAACTATCAAGAGGCAGAAGCCCGCTATGCTTCGATTCGCAACATCACCATCGGCAGCCTGATTTTTGCTGTATTGCTTGCCCTGCTTGGTGGTGGCCTGCTGGTTGCCGCTATTGTCAATCCGATCCGCCGCGCCATTTCGCACTTCGAACATATTTCTGAAGGCAAGCTGACTGACGAAATCGATATCGGCGCCCGCGATGAAACGGGGCTTTTGCTTTGCCATCTGGCCACCATGCAAGGTACCTTGAAAGCCATGCTTGATGAGATCAGCATGGCCTCTCGCGCCATTGACTCACGCTGCACCCAACTCGAAAGCCAGATGTCGCTGGTCGTGGAACAATCATTCGAGCAACAGGCGAATGTCGAAGGGGTTGCCGCCGCCACTGAGGAATTCAGCCAGTCAGTGCAGGAAGTGGCAGCCAATGCACACGACACGGCGACGGCCGCTCGTGAATCGCTGGCTCAGGTGAACACCAGCAATACCAACATCAGCCAGAGTATGGCGGCGACGACCCGGGTAGTCGATGCAGTTCAAGCCTCGAACGCGACAATAGACCAGCTCAATCAGTCGATTGCCAAGATCGGCGACATCACCCGCGTCATTGCCGACATTGCCAGCCAGACCAACCTGCTGGCGCTCAATGCGGCGATTGAGGCTGCACGAGCCGGTGAACAAGGGCGCGGATTTGCCGTGGTTGCCGATGAGGTTCGCAAGCTGGCCGAGCGGACGACAACTTCCACTGCCGACATCAACAACACAGTCAATGAAATCCAGGCCGTCACGGCGCATGCTGTGCACAGCATGGATATTGCGGCCAACGAGGTGGATACCGGTATTGGCAAACTGCGCGAAAGCGTTGCCGGGCTGGAGGGAATCACCCATTCGTCGAGCCAGGTTTCCGAAATGTCTGACCAGATTTCTGAAGCGGCACGCCAGCAAGGCATTGCCAGCGAGGAAGTGGCAACCAATATGCAGCGCATTACTGATCTGATCGAACGCAACAATGCCTCCGCGCAATCGGCCAAAGTCACGGCCGAAGAATTGCTAAGCACTGCGCACCAGCTCGACAAATTGATTGCCGGATTCGAGCTGTACCAGAAGTAAGACCACGCACGTAGAATGGGGAGCTTTCAAGCTCCCCATTTTTTGTCATGCGCAAGCCACTGCTTCTCCTTCTGGCGCTCGCCAGCATCAGTTTGTCGGCACTGGCCGATGGCCTGCCGCCTAATGTATTGAAGGCGCTCAAGGCGGCGCAGATTCCAGCCATTAATGTAGCCGTTGTTGTACAGCCGGTTGATGCAGCCCAACCGCTGGTCGCGCATAACGCCGCCCAATCGATGAACCCGGCTTCGGTGATGAAGTTGCTTACCACCTACGCTGCACTCGACCTGCTCGGCCCGGCCTGGACCTGGAAAACCACGGCCTGGGTAGAAAACGTTACGGTCGACGGCCGTTTGGACGGAAATTTATTTATCAAGGGCAGTGGCGACCCGCGTTTTGCCATCGAACATTTGAGTGGCCTGCTGCGCCAGTTACGCGTGCGCGGCATTCAGCACATTGCCGGCGACGTGGTGCTCGACCGCACCGTGTTCAATGTGCCGAGCATCGATCCTGGTGCCTTTGACGACAAGCCAATGCGCCCCTACAACGTCGGCCCGGATGGCCTGCTGATCAATTTTCGCGCCCTCCGTTTCACACTGCAGCCAGACAACGGCAAGCCACGCGTGCTGATGGAAACGCCGAGCGAAGGTCTGCGCGTCGATAACCAGTTGCGTGCCGGCGAAGGTGGCTGCAGCACCAACTGGAAAGACCTGATCAGCGTCCGTCTGATCCCGGAAAATAACGGCAACCGCCTGGAATTCACCGGCACTTACAGCGCTTTGTGCGGTGAAAAGCCGCTCAACCTGTCACCCTTGCCCGCAGAAGCCCACACCAGTGGCCTGATTCGCGCCTTGTGGAAAGAGTTGGGCGGCAGCATCGGAGGACAGGTGCGCGGCGGCAATGTCGCGCCCGGCAGCAAATTGGTCGCCCAGCACGAATCACCGCCGCTGGCCGATGCCGTGCGCGACATCAACAAATTCAGCAACAACGTGATGGCGCGTCAGGTGTTTCTTACTCTAGGAAATGACACCGCCCCCGCAACCGCCGAACGCTCAAAACAGCGCATCAGCGAATGGCTTAATCTGCGCGGCCTGCGTTTCAACGAACTGGTCCTTGACAACGGCTCTGGCCTCTCGCGTACGGAACGGATCAGTGCCGACAGCCTCAACCGTCTGCTGCTCGATGCCTGGAAAAATCCGGTGATGCCGGAGTTCATTTCCAGCATGCCGATTGTAGGCATCGATGGCACGATGAAAAAACGCCTCAAGGATGCCGATGCCGCTGGTCGCGCGCACATCAAGACCGGTACGCTCGATGGCGTCAAAACGGCTGCCGGCTATGCGCTGGATGCGCAGGGCTGGCGCTACGCCATTACTTTTTTCATCAACCATCCGCGCGCTCAAACGGGCAGCGCGGCGATTGATGCGCTGATCAACTGGATTGCCCAACGTCGGGTCGGTGAAAAGAACGTGGTGCTGGAAAACGAATGAGCAAGCGCTCACCTTTCCCGGATAGCCTGTTAAATCAGAGCGGGCTTAACAGACAGGCCATCTTTGACGTAGCCGATTTGCCGGAAAACATCCGCAACAAACTGAATACGAAAAGCGGCCAGCTCATTCTCATCGGTCACGGCGGCAGGTTGTTATGGGAGAAGGTTCAGGCTGCCAACCTATGCGGCAGCGACCCAATTGATGACTTCACTATCGCCACCATTCAGCGCTGGTTTGCCGATTTTCTGCCCGGCCGGCACTTTCAAATCCTTTATCCCGGTGATCAGCCCATCGGCTTGCAAGCGCTGGGCAAACTCGCCGGCTGGCATCAGCCATCGCCTTTCATGGTCGGCATCGATAGCGAATGGGGGAGCTGGTTTGCCTATCGCGCCGTGGTGCTGGCTGATACAAATTTTCAGCCAACTTTGGCCGTTGACCGAAACAGTCCGTGTGTTACCTGCCAAAGCAAAGACTGCATCAGCAACTGTCCGGCTGGCGCCTTGGATGAGGCCAATTTTTCACTCCCGAAATGTCTGGCCTATCGCAAGTTGCCGGATGCCAAATGCCATTTCACCTGCCTCGCCCGAGTCAGTTGCCCGGTGGGTAGCGAGCACCGATACAGCGCTGAGCAACTACACCACACCTATTCGATTTCGCTGCGCTACATCACGCAGAATCTGGTGATGAAGTAAGCCTCAGGGCATCCCCGGCAGCCTCGGCAAGCCAAGACTACGCCGCACATCACGATGGACTTCAAGCGGGGACGGAATTCGGCTGGGCGCTACCTGACGTGGCGCCTCCTGACGATACTCCCGACGTGGTTCCTCACGATAATGCTCGCGGCGAGGCTCATAACGCGGTGCGCTGTTGCCATAGTAATAAGTATTGCCACGCGGCTGCCCGTAATAGCCA
>ERZ724523.298-NODE-298-length-29389-cov-5.872298_pt1 | contig 29389 bp, 20 predicted proteins | sample MGYA00376056_ERZ724523 | MGnify/ENA primary metagenome ERZ724523 (study PRJEB28724, sample SAMN07190888) | wastewater metagenome | isolation source: influent of sewage treatment plant in Hong Hong | place: USA: Christiansburg, Virginia | collected 2016-03-01 ... | reverse complement strand
TGGAAATTGCTCATGATGTACGTCCAGCCATTCAGATCGTCCACGGCTTGCAGGCCGGTCGATTCAGCGCCTGACGGGCACGACAGCAGGCGCGTCAGCGTTTGCGTATCGACGTGGTAAGCCCACAAAAAGTTGTTGACGTGGCGGCCCGAGTCTTCGCCGATGAACAGCGTGCGCAGCTTTTCTGAGAACTTGATGTTGTCCGGGTTGGCGATGCGGTCGGCGTGCGACAGGTTGCCCAGCGCGTCGGGCGTGTCCAAGTCTTGGCCGACCAACGCGGGCGGCGCGGCCATGTCCACCGGCACCCAGTCGCTGGCGATGGCTGCGCCACTGTGGTCTTGTTGCCCGCCTTTCAGGTTCAGCGCGTACACCGCGCCGGACTTGGGGCCTTGCACCTTGATGTCGGTGCTGCCGTCCACCATCGAGGCTTGGATGTAGCTCATGGCCGAGTACGCCACCTTGTCGCGCACGTTGACGGTGGTGCCCTCCATCTTGGTGAAGCCCAAGCTGGCCCCGACCAGCGCGGCGTAGCGGTGGGTTTCCAGGAAGGCGGCGGCTTGCTCCATGCCGGGGCGCAGCTTGATCCAGTTGTCTTTGCCGCTGTAGCGAATCCGGGTGTAGCTCGCATCCTTGGGATCGGCGGTCTTCACGTCCATGATGTCGTGGGGCTTGAGCGTGTTGGCCAGTTTTTCGATGTCGGCGCTGGTGGCGTGGCCCAGTTTGATCCAGCTTAAGCTGGCGCTGCCGGGGCCCACGCCCGAGGTCTGGTGCCACTTGGCCGCGTACAGCGTGCCCGCCGACAACTGCGTGGCCTTGTCAGCGATGAACAAGAACAGGCCGCCGTTGGTGGCATCGTCGCCCATCAGCACGGTGCGCTGGTCGGGCATGACTTGCACCAGTTCGTGCGAGATGCGGCCCAAGCAGTAATGCTTGGCAATGCTGCCAGTGCCGTCCGCGTTCACGGTGACTTCCGGCAGATGGCCGTAGTGGTACGGATTGGCGATGCCTTCCGCGCCGAACAGGTGGCGGCTGTAGGCCTTCATGCGCTTGTCGCCGGGCTCGAAGGCATCGGGCTCGTACTCTTCGCTGGACAAATGCGTGTTCCACGGCGACAGGCTGGCCCCGCAAGTGATCCACAAGCCATTGACCGACGAGGTGTCCACGTTGTGGTACTTGACCAGCTTGAGCGCGCCGGTTTGCGGGTTTTGATCCAGCGTCAACACCGCGATGGGCGAAGGCAGCAGGCCATAGGCCGGGGCGTGGCCCAAGTCGCGGGTGGTGTATTCAAACTGCACCACGGCAAACACCGCTTTGCCTTGCACGCCGCTCACTTTGGGGTGCGGCAGTTGCAGCAGCGACATGCCATCCGGGCAGTCGGAGAAGAACTGGCGCTCTTGCCCCGGCAGCGAGGTGTCGATGATGGGGCGATTCAAGATGTTGTAGTAGCCGCCCGCCAGCGTGGTGCCGCCGTTGCCGTCGGGCACGGCATCGCCCGTCATGAAAAAGGGCTGGTACGCCAGCGGATAACTTTGCACGCTGCCATCCGCCACACGCACTTGCAAGCTGGAAGCCACGCTGGTGCGGGCCATCGCGGCGGGGTCAGCCAACGACGGCGCATCCATGCCCACAAAGCGGTAGTTCACGCCAGAAGGCAGCGCGGCGGCGGTGCTGGCGCAAGCACTGAGCAAGGCACTGCCGCCACCCACACTCAGGGGCAACAGCGGAACACCGGCCAACAGTTTCAGCGCATGGCGGCGAGTGGCAAGAAGAGATGACATGGGGAACGCTCCGGTTCAGGGTCGGGGAAGAAGTGAATTTTGGCGAGCGCGAATGTCATGCGCATGACACACCCAGCCGCTAGAGCGCGCAGCGGCACGCCCACTGTCAGCGCATCAAGGGTGCGGATGTGGTGCCTTGACCGCACTGCGCTGCACCAGCTGCTCGGCCAGCGCGGTGTCGGGCACCAAGGCGGTGATGTGCAGCTCGCCGCGCAGCAGCTGGGCTTCTTCATCACTGGCAGCGTGGGCGACGATGTGCACACCGGGGTTGAGCTCGCGGGCCGTGCCCACCATGGCTCGGGTCAACAGGCTGTCTGGCATGGTGATGGTCAACACGGCAGCGCGGGCAATGTGCGCTTGGATCAGCGTGGCCGGGTCGCTGGGGTCACCGGTCACGGCAGGGGTGCCTGCGGCGCGCAGGGCTTCTACCGCGTCGCGGTTGTCGTCCACCACCACGAAGGCGCGTTGCTGGGCGCGCAGCTGGGCGGCGACTTGCTGGCCGATGGGGCCGTAGCCCACCAACACCACCAAATCGTGCAGCCGCGTGGTGTCCATGCCGTCTGGCAGTTGGCTGAGTGGGTCGTCACGCGCATCGAGTCTGCGCGCCAAGGCCGAGTGGCGGCGCGCCCACGCCAAGAGCGGCGCAATGGCGGCAAACAAGGCCGAGTTCAAGGCAATCGACACCATCGCCGCAGCCAACACCAAACTTTGCCCTTGGGCACTCAACAGCCCTTGCGACACACCCAAATTGGCCAAGATGAAAGAGAACTCGCCAATCTGCGCCAAGCCCACGCCCACGGTCAGCGCGGTGTTGAGCGGGTAGCGCCACAGCAGCACCAAGGCCACAGCGGCCAGCGTCTTGCCCAGTACGATCACGCCCACTGTGATGGCCAACTTGACCGGTGCCAGCCACAGCACCGCCGGGTCAAACAGCATGCCCACCGAGACAAAGAACAGCACAGCAAAAGCATCGCGCAGCGGCAGCGACTCGTCGGCGGCGCGGTGGCTAAACTCGGACTCTTGCATCATCATCCCGGCGAAGAACGCGCCCAGAGCGAACGACACATCAAACAACAGCGCCGAGCCGTAGGCCACGCCCAAAGCAATGGCGATGATGCACAGGGTGAACAACTCACGCGAGCCGGTGCGCGCCACCCACCACAGCACCTTGGGCAGCAAGCGCCGCCCCACCAGCAGCATCAGCGCAATGAAGGCGCTGACCTTGGCCAGCGTGACCAACACCGTCCAGCCCAGCGAGCTGCTTTGGACTGCGGCGTTTTTGGGATGCAGCAACTCGGCCATCAGCGGCAGCAATACCAGCACCAAGACCATCACCAAGTCTTCCACCACCAGCCAGCCTATGGCGATGCGGCCATTGATGCTGTTGAGCAAGCCGCGTGACTCCAGCAGCTTGAGCAGCACCACCGTGCTGGCCACCGACAAGCACAGGCCAAACACCAGCGCCGCGCCCCAGTCCCAGCCCCAAAACTGGGCCAAGCCACCGCCCAAGGCCACAGCCACCCCAATTTGGACAATGGCTCCCGGAATGGCAATGCGCCGCACCGACATCAAGTCGGCCATTGAGAAATGCAGGCCCACGCCAAACATGAGCAAGATCACGCCGATCTCGGCCAACTGGCTGGCCAAATGCATGTCGCCCACAAAGCCGGGCGTGGCCGGGCCGATCACCACCCCCGCCAGCAAGTAGCCCACCAACGGCGGCATGCGCAGCCGTGTCACCAAATAGCCAAACACCAGCGCCAAGCCAAAACCGGCGGCCAAGGTGGAAATAAGGCTGATGTCGTGGGGCATGGCGTGGGGGCGTGAGGCTGTCGGCAGAACGAAAAGGCGGCCAACTGCGTGGCCGCCTAGGGCCAGTCCATTCTAGGCAGCGCGCTCTTGCACCGCAGGCCTGCTCGGCCAAATCCACAGAGGCCAACGGCACTTGCGCCGCTGACCTTTCACTATGGGGAACTCAGTAGTCGCGGTGCGCTTTGGGCCACAACACCCACAGACGCAGCGGCTGCTTGAGGCGACCGGCCAATTCGCCCGCCTCAGCGCCCCAGCCCGCAAAATAGTCCGCCCGCACTGCGCCCGTGATGGCGCTGCCGGTGTCTTGGGCCATCACCAGTCGCTGCAAATCGACCAGCGGGCCACGTGAATCCATCCAGACTGGCGTGCCGTAGGGAATACTTTCTCGGTCTACCGCGATGGAGCGGCCTGGGGTCAGTTGCACGCCCTGGGCACCACGCGGGCCAAAAGCGGCATCGACTGCTGACAGCGGCTCTTCTTGGAAAAACACCACACGCGGGTTGCTCCACAGCAGCTCTTGCGTGCGCTGCGGGTTTTGCACCAGCCAAGTCTTGATGCCGGGCCACGAGGCGTCTTGCACTTCATTGCGATCGAGCAACCAGCGGCCCACGCTTTGGTAAGCCTGCCCGTTGGTTCCGGCGTAGGCCATCCGCACAATGCGCACCGAGCCATCAGACTCGGTCATACGGATGCGGCCCGTGCCTTGAATTTGCATGATCAGCACTTCAATCGGGTCGGCCAGCCAAGCGATTTCTCGGCCACGCAGCGCGGCACGCGCTTCGGGCAAGGTGTCGATTTCTTTGCGGGTGAACCACGGGCGGCGGGTTTTGAGATCGGCGGGCATGCGGTACAGCGGCACGTTAAAGCCAGGGCGCTGCACGCGCGAGGCGTTGAACAGCGGCTCAAAGTAGCCGGTGAGCAGGCCGTCGGGCGGGCCGCTCAAGGGCTCCACGCGGTACGGCTGCAAACGGGCGCGCAACCAGCCGCGCTGCTCTTCAGCCGAGGCCAAGCTCAGGCGGCGCACCTCGTCGCACAAATGGGCGTGTGCCGGGTTGGGGCGCTCGCAGCTTTTGATCCAGGCATTCCAAGCTTCATTGAGCGAGTCGCCACGCAAGCCCGGCAACTCAGCCCAGCGCACCGGCACCCAGCGGCTTTTGGCTTGAATCATGACGGGCGGCAGCACGCCGGTGTCATCGCTCATCAAGAACTCGTCCAAGCCAAACAGACTGCCATCGGGGTTCGAGGGCGCAGCCACACCCGGAACCGGCGGCGCGGGCGGGTGGCTGGCGCAACCGGCCAAGATTCCTACAATCACTGCCAAGCCAATCTGGCACAGGAGTCGATGCATGGGTTTCATTTTGCTTGAGGCGCTGGGCGCACTGTTGTTGCTGGTGTTGATCGTGTGGTGGACGATGTTTGCCGGTCGGCCGCGTGGTGAACTTCCCACTCCGGCAGAGCCCGCTGCCCCTGCGCCGGAGTCTGCGCCTTCAGCGCAGCAAGTTGGCAAGCTCAACGGCTGACTTGACCTCCATCTTGTCGAAAACCCGGGCGCGGTGCACTTCCACCGTGCGCACGCTGATGTTGAGCTGATCGGCAATCAGCTTGTTGGGCAAGCCCTCCACCACCAGCCGCATCACGTCGCGCTCGCGCTCAGTCAACTCATTCAAGCGGGTTTGCAAACGGTGCTTTTGACTGCGCGCAGCCAGCACTTGCGCCGACTGGGCCAAGGCTTGCTCCACACGATCGACCAGCGCGTTGTCAGAGAACGGTTTTTCGCAGAAGTCGAACGCGCCGCGCTTGACGGTGGCCACGGCGGTGGGCACATCAGCGTGGCCGGTCAGGAAAATCACGGGCAGCAGCTCGGTCAGGCCGCGCTCCATCAGGCGCTCAAACAGAGCCAAGCCGCTCATGCCGGGCATGCGCACATCCAGCAGCAAACAGGCGGGCTGCGTCCCTAAATGGTTGGCGGGGTTGGTGCTGAAACTGTCGAAAGCGTCGCCGCTGTCGAACACCTCGCTCAACAAGCGACGCGAGCGCAGCAGCCACGCCAGTGCTTCGCGCACGCTGGCATCGTCGTCGACGATGAATACGGTAGCGTTTTGAACGGGCTGCATCGGCTCATTCTAGCGAGGGCGAGGCGGGGTGAATCATTCCACGCACCTGCGCAGGCAAGGTGAAGCGAAACACTGTGCCCTGCGGCAAATTGGGCTCGAAATAGAGGTGTCCGCCATGCTGCTCGACCACGGTGCGGCACAAACTCAGGCCCAGCCCCATGCCTTCGGTTTTCGTGGTGTAAAACGGTGTGAACAGTTGGCGTGCCACCGCTTCAGGTATGCCAAGGCCGCAGTCCAGCACGGCAAATTCGATCCAGCGGTTGCCCGCGCCATTCGGGGCACGGCGCACGCGCAACACTAACTCGCGCTGGCTCACGCCCGGCTGATCCATGGCTTGCATCGCGTTGCGCGCCAAGTTCAGCAGCACTTGCTCAACCATCGTGCGGTCGCAAAACACGTCGGGCAGATGCGCTTCAATCTGGAGCTGCACTTGCACGCGCAGTTTGCGCGCCTGCAAGTTGACCAGCGGCAAGATAGCGTCCAGCAGCGCCTGCACCGGCAAAGCTTCGCGCACTTGCTCGCGGCGGCGCACAAAGTCGTGCACGCTTTTGATGACTTTGCCCGCACGCCCCGCTTGCGCCGCAATGCGCCCCAGCGCCATGCGCACGTCGTCAAGCGTGTCGGCATCTGGCGGGTGGGCGGCGATGGATGCGGGCTCCAGCAAATTGAGCGAGCCGGTGGCGTAGCTGGCAATGGCGGCCAGCGGCTGGTTCAGCTCGTGGCTGAGCAGCGAAGCCATCTCGCCCACGGTGGCCAAGCGGGCGGTGGCTTGCAGGCGCTCTTGGCTGGCGCGCGAGAGCTCTTCTACCCGGCGCTGTTCGCTGATGTCCAAAAAGGCGCTCATCCAGCCGGTTTGCTTGCCCAGCGCGTTGATCAGCGGCGCTTCAATGATCAGCACCGGAAAGCGCACGCCGTCTTTGCGCATGAACACCGACTCAAACCCCTCGCGCGGTGGTGCGTTGCCCGCCAGCCGAATCGCTTGGCGCTGCTGGTACTCGTCCACCAACTCGGGCGGCCAGTAGGGCGCGGGCGTGCCGTGGCCGAGCAGTTCTTGCGCCGTCAGCCCGACCATCTCGCAAAACGCCGGGTTGACATAGGTGATGCGGCCTTGCAAGTCACGCGCGCGCAAGCCCGTGACCAGTGAGTCTTCCATCGCTTTGCGAAAGGCCAGCGCGTCGGCCAAAGCGTGTTCGGCTTCAAGGCGGCGGCGCATGTCTTGGGCCAGCAAAATCAACACCAGCACCAGCGCAATCGACATCGCGGTGACCAGCGCGGTCAGCACGTTCGGAAACAAATCGGGCGAGCCACGCCAGCCGTCCATGCGCAGCACCAAGGTGTTGCCGGGCAAGTCCAGCAACTGCTGGGCGGTGAAGACGCGGGTGCCACGCCGCACCGAGCCGTACAACGCCAGCCGCGTGCCATCGGCCTCGGTGAAAGACACGTCTTGGTTGCGGGTGTAGGCCGGGCTGATCAGCTCGACCAAGATGTCATGCAGCGCGTAGGTGGCGACGGCGTAGCCCTGCAAGCGCCCCGCTTCGACCAGTGGCAGGCACAGCTCCATCACCTCCAGCCCCAGACCGTCGCTCAGGGGCACAAAGTAGCTGATCGAATAGCCGGGGCCGTTGAACTTGCGGGCTGTGGCGCAGGCTTGCAGCGCATCAGGGCGCGGGCTGTCGTCGCGCAGCAGGTGGGGCGCGATGTCGTGCGTGCCGGGCCCGGTGGTTTCGCCCAAGGGGTCGCGCAGGGGGTCGTGCGCCAGCCGCGTGAACACCGGGGGCCGATACGGCGAGTCGGCCTGCGCGAGCAAGCGGTTTTGCGCATCGCGCCACTCCAGCCGCAGCCATTCGCGGTGCTCGTGCAGCAGCGTGGCGGCATCTACCGCCCAACTGCCGGGCGTGGGCGTGCCCGCGTGCAGCGATTGCAGCCCTTGCACGTTGCGCGTCAGGCCGCTGCGCAAGTCGCTGACGGCGTTGGTGGCATCGCGGTCTAGCCCGTCTTGCACTTGGCTGACCTCGTAACGCCCGGCCAGCCAGACCAGCGTGACCAGCAGCCCGGCCACCAGCAGCACCAGCCACAACCACAGCGCGCCACGCCGGATCGACAACAGGTTTTCCAGCGTCAGCCGCAGCGCCGTGAGCCAAGCGCGCATCACAGCACGCGGTGTGACAGGGCGGGCAATTGCAGGCGGCAAGCGGCGACTTGGGCCGCGTCCACGTCGGCCAGCACCACAGCTTCGCCTTCGGGGCATTGGTTCAAGACGGTGCCCCAAGCGTCAATCACGATGCTTTGGCCCCAGGTGCGGCGGCCATTGTCGTGCGTGCCACCTTGGGCCGAGGCCAACACGCAAGCCAAGTTTTCAATGGCGCGGGCGCGCAGCAGCAGCTCCCAATGCGCCAGTCCAGTGGTGTAGGTGAAGGCGGCGGGCACCAGCAGCAAGTCCGCCCCTTGCGCGGCGTAGTGGCGGTACAGCTCAGGAAAGCGCAGGTCGTAGCACACCGACAGCCCGATGCGCCAAGTGTGCCCATCGCGCGAGGGCAGTTCAAACAGCGAGGGCGCGCTGCCGGGGCGCAGGGCGCGGGCCTCGTCATAGCGCTCGCGGCCATTGTCAAAGCAAAACAGATGCATCTTGTCGTAGCGGGCGCGGCACTGGCCTTGCGGGTCAAACACCAGCACGCTGTTGTAGACGCGCTCGCCGGGCGTGCCCGCCGCCAAGGCATCGCCAGTGCTGAGCGGTAGTGTGCCGCCCACAATCCACAACCCCAGTTCACGCGCCGCATCGGCCAAAAACTGCTGGATCGGGCCGTGGCCGTAGGGCTCTTGGATCGCCAATTTGTCAGTGTCGCGCTGGCCCAGCAGGCAAAAGTACTCGGGCAGCACCGCCAGTTCAGCGCCTTGCGCGGCGGCTTGGCGCAGCAAGGCGTGGGCGTGGGCGAGGTTGGCCTCCACGCTGGGGCCGGAGATCATTTGCAGGGCGGCAACTTTCATGGGGCAGTCCTTTCGGCAGAAGCTGGGGGCGCAATCACTTTGGTGATGTGCGGGTCGGCCCAAGGGCCATTGATTTCAAAAACCTGGGTGGTGGCTTGCATCAGCGGGCGGCGCAAAAACAGTTGCGCCAGCATCGTGCCCAAGCCCACAGCGGGGTTGACGACTGTCGCCACCAGCGAGGCCGTGCCCGCGTTGATCTCGGGCACCACCACCACGCGCAGGTGTTGCGTTTCATGGGCGATGTCGGCTTGCCCCTCCATCAGCACGGCGGCGTTCACGCCTTGCATTTGCAGGTTGTGCGTGCTGGCCACGCCTTGGGCAATGCTCACGTCGCCGCGCACCAAGTCAAACGAGAACCCGGCGCTGAACACGTCGCGAAAATCCAGCGTCAGCCGCCGAGGCAAGGCTTGCAGGCTCAACACGCCCAGCAGCTTGGCCAAACCGGGGTCGGCTTTGAGGAACTGGCCGGTCGCCACATCGACGTGGACTTGTCCGCCCAGCGAAGGCACGTCCGGCGACAGCGGCGACCCCACCCAGGTGACCTCCCCGGTGATCTGGCCTTGGCCTCGGCGCACCACGTCTTTCATGCCCATGCGCGTCAGCAACGCCCCGGCATCGTGGATGTCGAGCTTGAAGTCCATCACCGTGCGGCGCGGGTTGGGGGCGCTGCGGGCCGTGCCTGCGGGGGCGGCCCAGCGGCCTGTGGCGGTCAACTGCGCTTCGGGCGACGAGATGTTGAACTTGCTCAGCCGCCATTCGCGCACGCCACCGCCGGAGTTGCTGGCTTCGACTTCAACCCGGCCTAACTTTTTGCCGCGCAGCTCAAAGTCGTCGACCACGATGTCGAGGGCGGGAATGGCAGCGGGCTGCTGGTCGAGCAGGTCTTCCACCTCGGCGGCGGCGCTGGGTTCGAGCCGCAATCGCGCCAGCCGGGCATAGACCCGCCCGGCGTTGTTGCCCACGGGCTGGCTGTAATCCACATAGCCGTTGAGCTGGTCGGCTTGGATGTTAGCGCGCCAGTTCAAGCCGTCGCGGGTGCCGCCCATCAGCACATGCTGGAGCTGGCGGCCACCCGCGATCAACTCATCAGTGCGCACGGCGAAGGTGGAAGGCAAGTAACTTTGCGCCGCAACCGCCGCGCCGGTCGCCGTGTGACGGGCTGGGATGTGGCTGGTGAGTTGGTTCACCACTTCGTCCCACGCATCGGCATTCAGCAAAGGTTGACGGACGTTGGCGGCCACGCCGCGCTCGGGCAGCGACACCGATTCGTCCACGCCCAAGCCGACGGCGATGCTGCCGCGCAGCACGCGCGGCTCGGCCCCGCTCAAGTCACGCACATACATCACACGCCCCAGGCTGCCCAGCTCGACTTGCAAGCGCTCGTGCAGCGGCGGTTCGGCCCCGTTGGGCAAGGTGGCCAGCGACTCGGGCAGCAAGGCGTTGTCAAAGTGCAGTGGCAGCACGCTGTTGGCGGTTTTGGTCAGCGGGGCGGGCAGGTTCAGCGCCACACCTTGCAGGTTGCTGTTCACCGTCAACTCAGCCACGCCGCGCCGAAAACCCAGCACCGCGCTGTAAGCCGCCCCGCCGCTGGCGTACTGCGCCAGCAGCGCGGGCAAGCCCAGCTCGGGCGCTTGTCGCAGGCCGTCGGCGGTGAACTGGCCTTGCGCCCGCACCAACACCGAGGGCGTGCCGGGGCTGACCGGGCCGCCGCGCATGCCGCCTTCCAGATGCACCTCGCCGCCCATCATTTGCGCTTGCGTGCCCGTCAAGCCAAAGCCCGATTCGGTGAACGTCACCACCCCGCGTGATTGCGCCAGCAGCGGAGCCGCCGGGGTGATGCGAATGTCATTGCCCATCAACTGCACGCTGCCTTGCACCTTGGAAGTGTTGATGTCGTGCAGCGGCAGGTTCAGCCCGAGGCGGTAGCTGGCATCGCCAGTCGCTGTCGCGGTGGTCAGCGCGCCACCAATCATCGCGCCCAGCGGCGACTGGTTGACCACGCCCAGCACTTGGGCCAGCGGGCCTTTGGCATCGACTTGCACGCGCACCGTGGTGTTGCTCATCAGATCGGGGATTTGCGCGTCGGCGCGGCTGATCACCACACCGGGCACGCCTTGCAACTTGGCGCTGGCACCGGTGACTTTGAGGGTGGCGCGGTCAATCAGCAGCTCGCCGCTCAGATCGGTCAGCACCGGCCACGGCGGCTGGCCGGGGGGCTGGATGCTGGGCGGCACGTAGGCATAGGTGGCGTTGCGCACCTTGCCCGAAAACCGAAATTCACCCTGAAACGGTGGCGCGTAAGGCACTTTGTACAAATCGCCTTTCAGCCGCACCGTCATGTCGCTGATTTGGCCTTTGCTGACCGCGTCGCGCAGGTAGTGGCGGGTGTCAGCGGGAATGGTCAGCGGCAGATAGCGGTAAACCCGTGCGCCGTCGCCACGGCTCAGGCGGCCTTGGGCGTCGATTTCGCCAGGAAAGCGCGAGCCACTGGCGGCGCGGGCGGGGTCGCTGGTGCGCCAACTGCCGCTGAGTTCGCCTTCGGTGTCGGCATTGGCAAAGCGGGTGCTGAACTTGGGCACCACGATGTTCTGGCCTTGGATTTGCCACTGCGCGTCCAGGCTCAGGCGGTCAAACAGCAAGTTGGGGTCTTCAAACACGCCGGGAAATTCCAACGCGCCGTGGGCGATGTTCAATTGCAGCTTGCCGCCGTCTTGGTTCAAGTTCACGTCCACCGTGGCACCGCGCACGCCCGGCGTGCCCAAAGGCGGATCAATGGGCGGCGGACTGTGGGCGGGCAGCGGCGGCGCGGGTTGCGAAGCCACGGCCAAACCACTGACACGTGCGCTCAACTCGTAACGCTGCGGTGCTTGCACTGGGCCTTGCCAGCGCGCTTGCAGCTTTTCGACCAAGCCTTGCACCGGGTGATCGACCAGCAAGCTGTGGGTGGTGCTGCCCAGTGGCAAGCTGCTGGCGATTTGCGCCAGCGCGGCCAAGTCCAGTTTGTCGGCCAGCAACTCGCCGCGAGCGGGTGCGCCCGCTGCGCCGGGCGTGGTGGTCAGCGCCACGTTGCCGCCCGGCCAGCGCAAGCCTGCCGGGGTTTGGAATTGCAGGCGCTCGGTTTGCAGCGCCAAGCCATCGCCTTGCTCCTGCCCGCTGATGCGCCCGGTCAGCGACTTCAAACCCAGCGGATTCAACCCCGGCCCCAGCGTGGCGGTGACTTGGGTGAGCGCCACATCCAGCACGCCGCCCGTGAAGTCTCCCCGCTTGATATCGACCCACGCCCGCAGCGCACCGCGCCCGGCGCTCAAATTCACCCCGGTGCCCAAGTTGACGTAGCGGCGCAGCGCCGACACATCGACCTGCGCCAAGTCGGCAAAGAGCTGGCCGCTCCAATCGTCAAAGCGCCCGGCGTGGCCTGACAGCAGCGGCCTGCGAAACTGCCCTTGCACCTGAAACCGCTGACCCCAACCGGGCGGCGGCGTGGCATCCAGGCGCATCTCATGGCGGCGCAGGCGGTTGCGCAGCACCACATCGACTTGGCTCAGCTCCAGCGGCGCGGGCGGCGCGCTGGCGTTGGGGCGACGCAGCTCGTCCACCCAGCGCACGGTGCCGCCCCGAATCACAAACTCGCGCTGCGCAAAAAACCAGTCTGCCGCCGCCGAGTCGCCGCCCGACTCCGCCGCTGAAAAATCCAGCCCCGCCACCAGCAGCTTGCCCTTGGCGGTACGGCGCACTTCCAGCAAAGGCTGGTCGATGTAGAGCTGCTCAAAACCACGCCGCAGCAGCGACGACACCGACAAGGCCACCAACACACGCGGCAAGCTCAGTGCGGTGTGGCCTTGCGCGTCAAGCAGTTGCACCTCGCTCAACTCCAGTGAGGGGATCCAACCATTGGACTGCGCGGTGATGTCGCCGACCCGCACCGGCACCCCCAGCGCTCGGCTGGACAAGGATTCGAGCTGCGGACGGAAATCTGCGATTCGCGGCACAATCCAAAAATGGAGCGCCCCCCCCACCGCCCCAAAGACCAGCAGCACTGCCAGCAAAAATCGCAGCAGCCATCGCATCGCCCAAGCTGAGGCTCGTAGCAAACGTGAGGGGTGTGCAGTCGGTTCGTTCATTGGTGACTTGGAAGTGGCAGGAATTATGACCCGCTGTGCTGGCGAAGGTTCGACGCAAAACACCACCGCAATCAGCGGCCCTCAGGCCGAAGAGTCGCGGTTTTTTCAGCGCATTGCCCGCCGTTACGCGGCGCAATTGTCGCTACTGCCCCCCGGCCCACCCACTCACGCCACGCTGGCCCCGGCTTATGCCGCATTGCGCGCCACTGGCGCGGACACCAGCGCAGCGCTGCGCATGTTGCGCCAATTGGTGTTGCACCGGCTGATCGCGCTGGACTGTGAGCAGCACGCTTCGCTGGCGGTGGTCACTCAAGGCGTGACCGAGCTGGCCGAATTTGCCCTCGACGTGGCCTGCACCGCCGCCTTTGCCGAGCTTGATGCCCGCCACGGCGCACCGCAAACCGCCAGCGGCCAGCGCGCCCAACTGTGGGTGATCGGCATGGGCAAGCTGGGCGCACGCGAACTCAACGTCTCTAGCGACATCGACCTGATCTACGTCTACGACGAAGACGGCGACACCACCGGCAACGCCGAAGGCCGGGGCCGCATCAGCAACCACGACTACTTTGCCCGCGCCGTGCGCCAGATCTACACCTTGATCGGCGACACCACCGAACACGGCTTCGTGTTCCGGGTGGATTTGGCGCTGCGCCCCAACGGCAACTCCGGCCCGCCCGCCGTCTCGCTGGCGGCGCTGGAGGAGTACTTCCAAGTCCAAGGCCGCGAGTGGGAACGCTTTGCCTGGCTCAAGAGCCGGGTGATTGCGCCGCGCAACGCCATTGACAGCGGCTCGGCGCAGTTGCTCAGGCCGACTGTGCTGCCATTCGTGTTCCGCCGCTACTTGGACTACAACGTGTTTGCCGCGCTGCGCACGCTGCACCGGCAAATCCGCGAACACGCCGCCCGGCGCAGCGCCGGACACCCCGAGCGCGCCAACGACGTGAAGCTGTCACGCGGCGGCATCCGCGAAATTGAATTCACCGTGCAACTGCTGCAAGTGGTGCGCGGCGGCCAGTTTCCTGAGCTGCGTACCCGCCCCACGCTTGATGCCTTGCAGCGCCTGACCCGCGCCAACCTGATGCCGCAAGCCACCGCCGACGCGCTGGCCGCCGCCTACCTGTTTTTGCGCCGGGTCGAACACCGCATTCAGTACCTGGACGACCAACAAACCCACATCCTGCCCACCGCCGACGCCGACTTGGCGTGGATTGCCCGCACGATGGGCTTGGCCGACTGCTGCCAGTTCTTGACCGAGCTGGACACGCACCGCGAACTGGTGGCGCAAGAATTCGACAAGCTGCTGGGCGAAGGCCGCCCGTGCAAAAGCTGCAACGGAGCCAACCCCAAAAGCAACCCGCCCGACTTGGACGCGCTGCTGGCGCAACTGAGCGGCCCTTTCCACGACCGCCTGGCGCTGTGGCGCGAGCACCCCAAAGTGCAAGCCCTGCGCGACGAAGCCCGCGAACGCCTGCTGCGCCTGATGCAGCGCACCGCCCAATGGCTGCGCGATGGCCGGGTAGACGAAGAAGCCGCGCTGCGGCTGGCCGACTGGATCGAACCCCTGCTGCGCCGCGAAAGCTACTTGGCCATGCTGATTGAGCGCCCCTCCGTTCACGAGCGCCTGCTGCGCTTGCTGGGCACGGCGCGCTGGCCTGCGCGCTACTTGCTGCGCCACCCCGGCGTGATCGACGAACTGGCCAGCCCCGCCCTGCTGCAAGAACGCTTCGACGCCGCCAGCTTTGAACGCGAACTGCACGCACGCCGCGCCGCGCTGGCCAGCACCAACGAAGACGACGAAGAAAACCTGCTGAATCTGTTGCGCCGCGCCCACCACGCCGAAGTGTTTCGCACCCTGGCGCGTGACGTGGAAAACGTGCTCACCGTCGAACAAGTCTCTGACGACCTGAGCGCGATGGCCGACGTGGTGCTGCGCGTCACCGCCCAATGGTGCTGGGAGCGGCTGCGCAACCGCCACCGCAGCGAGCCGCAATTTGCCATCATCGGCTACGGCAAATTGGGCGGCAAAGAGCTGAGTTACGGCAGCGACCTCGACATCGTCTTCGTCTACGAAGACAGCGACGAGCGCGCCGCCGAAGGCTACGCCGCCTTGGTGCGCAAGCTGGTGAACTGGCTCACCGTCAAAACCAGCGAAGGCGACCTGTTCGAGATCGACACCGCGCTGCGGCCCAACGGCAACTCCGGCTTGCTCATCACCACCTTCCAGGCCTACGCCGACTACCAGCAGCAGCGCGGCAGCAACACCGCTTGGACGTGGGAACACCAAGCCATGACCCGCGCCCGCTTCGTGTTGGGCAGCGAGGCGCTGCGCCAACGCTTTGACGCGGTGCGCGCCGCCGTGATCAGCGCCCCACGCGATGCCGCCAGCCTGAAGGACGAAATCCGCACCATGCGCGAGCGCGTGCGCAGCGCCCACGCCGTGCCTGCCGGTCGTTTCGATGTCAAGCACAGCCCCGGCGGCATGGTCGATGCCGAATTTGCCGTGCAGTATTTGGTGCTGTCGCAATCCGCCGCCCACCCCGCGCTGGCCGACAACGTCGGCAACATCGCCCTGATGCAGCGTGCCGAGGTCGCTGGTCTGCTGCCGCAAGGCGTGGGACTGGCCGCCGCCGACGCCTACCGCGAACTGCGCCGCTTGCAACACCACGCCCGGCTGAACGAGGTCACGCCACAAGTCGATCCGGCCACCTGCGTTGCAGAGCAAGCGGTGGTGATGGCGCTGTGGCAGGCGGTTTTTCCTGCAACCTGAGCTGTTCGGTGCTCAGGCGTCGGGCCAGACCACCCAGTGGTTGTCAAAGGCCATAGGCCGGGGATAGGGCTGCGGCGTCTGCGGGGCGGCGCTGCCCAGCAGGGCTGAACGCCCGCTAGCCCACCACTGCCCATCGCCCCGCCCAGCCAGGGCGTAGGCCAGTTCCAGGGGAATCGTCTGTTGCCAGCGCCCTTGCGCATCAAAGCAGGCCAGTGCGTTGGCGCGGGGGCAACTGACGATGAATCCGCCCTGCGGGCCCGCGCAAATGTCCCCGCCGTAGCCCTGCATCGGCGGCTGCCCGGTAGCGGCCTGCAAACGCTGCCCGTCCCAGACCGCCAACACCGGGGCGCTGATCTGCCACTCGGCTGCGGGGTGCTCGGCTTGCAGCGCAATGCCCAAAGTGCGGCTTTGCGGCTGCCAAACCATGTGGCGGATGCTCAGGTCAGCGTCGTCCAAGCGCCATTGCCCCAGCAGTTGCCCGGTGGCTGAATCCAGCGCGACCAGCGACGGATCCATGCGCTGCTGGCCCCGTTGCTTGAGTCGCCCGGTTTCGGCCCGCGTCGGGATGCCGCCGTTGGCCACCATCAAGGTTCCCGCAGGCAGTTGATTCACAGGCGTGGGCAGCACCACGATCTGGTGCGGATCCAGCCCGTGGGTGGGCCAGACTTGCCGGGTTTCCAGTTGCGCCGGATCGCGCAGGCTGATCTGGCCTTGCCCTGTGCCTTGGTCGGTTTCGGTGGTCCACAGCCGCTGCCCATCGGCACTGACGGCAACATGGCCGTTAAAGCGCCAGTCCCCCGGCGTCCAGTACCACTGGGTCTGCCCGGTGGTGGGGTGCCAGCGCAGCAGCCAATCGCCCGGGCGGCGGGCCACGGCCAGCACGGTGCCGCCGGGCTCGGCCCACAGCCCGTGGGCGCGGGTGGGCACAGTCAGGGTCGGGCCGGGGCGCAAGGTGGAGCCGTCCAGCGTCCACAGCCCAATGATTTGATCTTGTTCCTGTTGCCACGTCGCCAGCAGTTGCGGTTGGGTCGTCGGTTGCCCCCACGCGCAAGGCAGCCCCGCGCCACCCAGCGCCAGCAAAAAAGCGCGTCGGTGCAGCTCAGTCACCGTCTTTCCCCGAAAAGTCGATCAGGATGCCCAGCGCCTGGGCCACTTCGTCCAAATACATCTGCGAGGCCACCTTCATGGTGCGCGACAAGTGCATCAGGCTGGCGTCATCTACTGGGGTGGGCAGTTGGTCGAGTTCTTGGGTACTCGCATCCAGGGCTGCTGCCCAACGGTCGGCCAAGGCGGCGTGGCCTTGCTGGCGCAAAAGGGTTTCGATGGGGATCGGGCCGTTTCGAACCTGCGCAGACGTGCGCGCCTGCGCCAGCAGCGCCTGCCAGCGAGCGCGCCATTCCACGCGGTTGTCTTGCGCTTGCAAGCGGGGAAACGGCGGCTTGCCGTTGAACTGCTGTGGCCGGGTGCGGGCACGTTGCACGGGCTGCTCAATCTGCATCCAGCGCAGACGATCGAGCCCGCCCAGCCACTGGTTGCCCCATTCGGTGAAGGCTTCGGCGGTGGCCTCGTCTTGGAGCGGCCAGTCTTGGGCGGCCATTTGCCGCAGTTCACGCTCCAACCCTTGGGCCTCGGCGGCGATGTCTTGGGTCAGCAACTCCAGGTAATGGCAGGTGACTTCGTCATGCACGTCGCGCAGCAGCAAATCGTCCATCGCGGGCAAGCCCTTGGCTGGGGTGCCGATCCGCACCAAGTCGGCCACGGTTTGGGGCGCTTTGATGATGCTGGCATCTATCAACGAGGGCAAAGCGGGCCAGAAATCGATCATGCGCTGCGTCTGGCGCGTGACCACAGGCCCGATGGCCGGTGACGACAAACTGCTCCACGCCAGCAGCGTCTGTTGCCAAGCCTCACGCAGCTTGGCGCTGGCGGCGGGATCGGCGCAATGCTGGCGGGTTTGGCTGACCAGCCGATCAGCCTGTTCGGCAAAGCCATGCGCCAGATCGGGCAGGTAGCGCGCGTACAGCCCGCGCAGCACCGGGCTGGCCCAGGCCGGGGGTGGCGTGGGGGTGGGCGTCTGCGCCTGTCCGACCGAGCAGACCAACCACAAGCCCAGTCCTACCAGCCCAGGTCTGATCCAGGCGTCAAACAATCCGTGCATCACAACGACTCCACAAAACGAACCAACGCAGCCCGGTCTTCCGCGCTCCAGCGCAGCACCTGCTGGCGGCTGGGCTCGGCCTCGCCGCCGTGCCAGAGGATGGCTTCCAGAACCCCGTCGGCCCGGCCATCGTGCAGCAGGCGCTGATGGCCGTTGACCTCGCGGATCAGGCCCACGCCCCACAGCGGCGGGGTTTTCCACTGCGCCCCCTGCGCCCCAAAGTCAGGGCGGCCATCGGCCAGACCCGGCCCCAGGTCGTGCAGCAGCAGATCGGTATAGGGCCAGATGCGCTGACCGCTGACGCTGGGGCTGCTCAGGTGCGGAAACGGCGGCGAGCCCGTCACGTAGCTGGGCCGGTGGCACACCGCGCACTGCGCTTGGTGAAACAGCGCCTGACCGCGCAGCACTTGCGCGTCAGCCGGTTCGCGCCGGGCAACGGGGGCCAGGGTGGCGGCATAGAAGATGACCTGATGGAGCACGGCGTCTGCAATCTCCGAGGCTTGGGGTCGGGCCTGGGCCGCCGTCAGCACCGTGCCGGGCTGAGCGCCGCCGCCGTGGGCGGCGGCCAGACAGGCACTTTGGGCCGGGGTGCAGTTCTCGCGCCAGAACACCCGGCTGGTGATGCCCATATCGCCATTGAAAGCGGCGGCGCTTTGGTGCGCCACGCTGCCGGTGTTGGCCTTCCAGCCGAAGCGGCCCAGCACGGTCTTTTGCGCATAGGCATCCCACACCCGATTGGCTTGGCCCTTGATCGGGCCGGGCAGCGCGGCCTGGGTGCGGACGTTGGCCAGGATGTCGGCGTCTGCTATCGCCTCCAGCAGGCCCAAGCCGATCAACTGCGGGGCGATGCGCGGGCTGATCCTCACGTCTGCCGCCAGCGGGCCGTAGCCCAATTGGGTCAGTTGGTAGTGGGGCTGTTGCAAGGTGTACGGAGTGCCATCGGCAAACTGGCCGGGCACGGGCGTGTGGGTGATTTCCACCTGCCCTTCGGGCGGCACACCGGGCACGGCGGCGTTGTGGAACTGGTCACCGTAGATCGGTTCCGGCACCACGCCTAGGTGTGGGTCGGGCACGCCGGGCACCGACAGGCGCAGCAGCAGCGCCACCGTTCGCTCGTCCGGGCCCAGGGGCGGTGCGCCGCGCCCGTCCATCACATGGCAACTGGCGCAAGCGCGGGCGATGTACAGCGGCCCCAGGCCGTCGCGCGCCGTGGTCGAGGCCGGGGCCTGCACCCAATTGCGCTTGAAAAACGAGTTGCCGATGACAAAGCGCGTGCGCTCAGCATCGTCCAGCGTCGCCAGCGGGAACGAGAAGGCGTTGCGCCCCGTGGTGTAGACCGTGGCGGCTCCAGCGACTTGTTCGCCCAGCGGATCGTCGTCGTGGGCGCTCGCATGCAAGCCCAAGCTGGTACAGGCGGCCAGCAGCAGCGCGACCATCAGCAGCCAAGTTGGGGGGCGAGGTGTGGCAAGCGACATGGCAACTCAGTGGCGCGACATGGTCAGCCGGGTGATGCCCAGCGCCGCCGCCGCTTGCGCCAGCAGCCGTGCCTGCACCGTCAGGCTCTGGACGGTGTGCTCAATCACCGGGCGGCCAGGTGCGCCGTGCAGGATGGCTTGGTCGAACGGAGCGGGAATGCGTTCGGCCCAGGCCAGCGACTCGGCGATTTGGGCGGAGGTTTTATCGGCCAGGGCGGGCTGGCGTGCGGCCACCAAGTCGCGCAAAGCTGGGCCTTGCAGCACTGAACCATCGCGCCGCCGGTAGCGGGCCAGCCAGACGTTTTGGATGCCCAAGGCATCGGCCACCACGTCGCGGTGGGTGTTGTCCGAAAAGCACGACTGCTCGTCCTCCTGGTTCTGGGTGCTCAGCGCCACTTCCAGCCGCTCGCCCGCCAGCTCGCCGCGTGACAACGAACCCAACCCGATGAAGATCTTGCGCACCGACTCCGGGCCGCCCTGCTCAAAAGCCGCCCGGTAGTTGGCGCTGGCCGGGGCCCAGGCTTGCACCAGCCCGCGCAGGTCGTCGGTCAGCAGCTCGGTGACCACGCTCAGGTACTGGCGACGGCGGTCGGCGTGGGGCGCTTGGCCGTCCACAAAGTCCCCAAATGGACGGTCGCCCGGGCCGGTGGTGCTTTGGTCTTGCCCCCAGAGCAAAAATTCGATGGCGTGCCAGCCCGCGCTGATGTTCTCCTCGCCATCCTTCTGGTTGGCCTGGATCAGCGCGGCTGGGGTGATGGTGAACTGCGGGTCGTTGATGAGCCCGCCGCCCGGCTTGCCTACGACGCTATCGATGTAGGACTCGTCCAGCGGCCAGCCATTCATCCGCCCTTCGGGGCCATGCTCGTCGTCAATCGGCCCGGCGTAGAAGCGAAATGCCTCGGTCTGGCCGTACCACTCGCGCGCCTCCAGCCAGGCGCGGCGGGCCGCTTGCAAGCGCTCGGCAGACGGCTGGGCCACCAAGGCTTGAACGGCTTGGTGCAGGGCCAACGCGGCGGCCAGCGTGTCTTCATAACCGGCTTGCACCAGTTGGGCGTAATGCTGCACCACGGGGCGGGCCTGGGCGTCGCTCAGGGCAGCGGGGCTGGATGGGGACGGCGGGCTGCTTTGGGCCAGCGCTGCCGTGCAAGGCAGTACCCCGGTCAGGGCGGCGGCCAGCAGAGCAAAAAGGGGCTTGTGGCCAAGGGGCAAGGGCATGACGGTGACGTATCCGGGGTGGTCTCAGAAATTATGCCGGACAGCACCTGTAGCCCGCAGCAAGGCTGATACCGCGCCAAGGCAGACGACGCAGGACTAGAACGAGCCACAACTCATCGCGGCAGGCGCCATCAGCCCACCGATCACGAATACGACCAGCTCTTCGTACGCTTCGGCAAAGTCCGGCGGGCGTCCGCCTGTGCTGGAGCGCCAGGAAATCGCCTCGCGCTCCCCGAGCACGAAGCAGTAACTGCCCACCGCAGCAGAAAGCCGCCAGGCGATGGCGCTGCGGGACAGGGCTGGCAGGCAGCGCGCCAGCTCATCCACAAACAGCCGGTCGACGGCCAAGATGTCGCGAACCATGTCCTCTTTCGCCGGGGCATCCAGCTCGGCGGCGAAGGCCAGGTGGGCTGTCAGCATCAGCAGCCCGGCGCGGTCTTGTCGGCATACCGCATCAAACACCGGCTCCAGCCAGCAGCGCACCAGGGCAGGCAACGCCGGAGCGGCTGGCGCTGCGGCCGCGAGCAAGGCCTCCAGCCGCATGGCCCGCACTTGCGCCAGTTCGATCCCGGTGCGCCGCACAGCCTCGGCCACCAGTCCTGCGCGACCGCCGAAGTGGTAGTTGATCAGTGCGACGTTGGTGCCAGCGCGGCGCGCGACCTCCAGTACCTTGAAGCCACGGTCACCGTCAGTGGCGAGGATCTCGATCGCGGCTTGCAACAGGCGCTCGCGGGCGTCGGCCGGCGCACCGGCTTCGGGAATGGCGACAGAGGAAGCGGCGGCGCGGCGGGGTGTGGGACGTGTCATTAAAAAGATTTTGACATCAGATGTGGGTCGCCGTATGCTGTTAAAAAATTTTTAACAGCGATTCAGTTCGCCCAACCTATGGAGACAGTGGAATGATCAAGATGATTGCCGCAGTGTGTCGACGCCCCGGCATGACGCATGCCGAATACCTGGCTTACATCCAGCATGTTCATGGCGCGTTGTCCAACGAAAACCCCGTGGCGCTGCGCCGCTATGTGCAAAACCACGTGTTCGACAGCGCATTTGGCTCGGCAGCCGAACCGAGCCACCAGCAACGGGTGGGACGCGACTCGATCACCGAACTGGCGTGGGACAACGAGCAAGACATGGTCGCCACGTTCGGCCACGAACATGTGCGCACACGGGTGGGCCCGGACGGCCAGAACTTCGCTGACGTCAGCGTCGCCCTGAGCTTGGTGGCCACCGAGGTGGAGATGCCGGTGCCGCATGCAGGCAGACGTCAGGGTGCCAAGGTCATGCAATTCGTGCGGGCCGCCGAAGGGCTGACGCTGGAGACCTTCTTCGAGCGCTGGACCAGCGCCCACCACCGTGCGCTGGCGCAAACCAACGGTACTGCGCAGTGGCTGCGCCGCTGTGTGCAGAACCGGCAACTGCCAGCCTGCAACGAAATGCTGCGGTACTTCAACGCTGATGGCATTTCAGCCTACGAGGGCGTCATGTCGCTGTGGTTCGACAACCTCGGCTGCATCGGCCTGTTCCGCGAGTACGAGCAGGCGCTGCTGGCGATCAACAACGATCCGGCCTCGGCCTTCTTCCAGCCAGCACAGTCGTTCTTCGTCTACGCCACCGAGGTACCGATCTACGAACGGACGGCCTGAAGCAGGAGCCTCACAACACAAAGTCGTAGTCGATGGTCAGCGGCGCGTGGTCGCTGAAGCGCTGGTCTTTGTAGATGGCTGCGCGGCGCGCCGTGGCGGCCAGGGCCGGGGTGGCGAGTTGGTAGCTAGTACGTCAAAAAACCCGCAAAATTCAGGCATGACCTCTACTCGCGTCTACTCATATCGCCGCTTCTCATCTGGTCGTCAAGCTCACGGCCACAGCCTGGAACGACAAACTGCGTCTGCGCGCGCGTGGTGCGCTGAGCACGGCTACGAACTCGACGAGGAGTTCGAGATATCGGACATAGCTACATCGGCGTACACGGGGAAAAACGCTACGGACGGCGCGCTCGCTGCCTTCCTGCTGGCGGCTAATGATGGCAAAGTCCCTAGCGGCTCCATCCTACTGGTCGAAAGCCTGGACCGCCTCTCTCGGAATCACCTCACGGATGCTATTGCCTTGCTCACCTCGATTGTGCGCACGGGCGTGAGGGTAGTTTCGTTGCTAGACGGGAAGGAGTGGAATCAGGAAAACATCAATGACACCATGAACTTCATGATGTCCGTGCTTTTGTTCGCCCGGGCGCACGAGGAGAGCGCCACAAAAGCCAAGCGGGTACGCGCGGCATTTGCAAAAAAACGCGATGCTGGCTTGCCAGTTGTCTCCCATGGCCATGGGCCGGGATGGGCGTACCCACGGGAGGATCGTCAAGGGTGGGAATTGGACGAAACAAAGGCCGAGTCGGTGCGCATGGTCTTCGACCATGTGGCCGGGGGGCTGGGAGGCATCGCTATCGCCCGACTTGCCAACGCAGAAGGTTGGCCCCTTCCATGGCGCAACAGGGCTAACACGAACACGCGATGGGAGCATACCCAGGTCAGTAGGCTAGTCCGCGACCGGCGCGTGCTGGGAGAGTGGCAGCCCAAACAGATGGCCGATGGCGCTCTGATACCGCTGGGCGACCCTGTGCCCGACTATTTCCCACGGGTGATCACCGATGAGCTATGGGCAAAAGTCCACGCCGCGCTCAATGGCCGGACCGGGATACCTCGCATACGTGGTGTCAAGGCGGATGTGCTGGCGGGCCTCTTCTACTGCTCATGCGGTGAGAAGATGCAGCGAAAGGCCCCTTGGAAGAGAGGTTATTCGCGTTACTACTGCCTTGGGCAAATTGCTGGCAAGAGTGAGTGCCGGGCAATCGGTGAGGCGGCAATCATCGAACACGGCTTTTCATTCTTGGGAACACTGGAAAACGGCCAGTTTCAAGAGACCGACGCGCTGCGGCTTGCTCGGGAGGCGATTGACGACGCCACGGCCAAGCTGGCGGAACTCGATGAGCGCGCCACGCGGTACGTGGATGCCATCGAGCAAGGCGATGGGCAGGGCAGCCGTCTGATAACGCAGCGTCTGCGAGAGATTGAGGCCCAGCAGGATGCATTGCACGCTGTACTTAACCAACGTCGAGCAGACCTTGCCGCTGCGCCAAAGGCCGGCGTGGATTTTGGTGCGCTATTCGCTAGCGACGTTCGGGCGGCAGTTGTGGACAGCGATGCGGTGAAGGAGCGCCACCGCATTGCCACAGCGCTGAATCGCCTTCTAACCAAAATAGTGTGGCACCAGTCGCTCGGCGCACTGCTGATGTACACCCGTGACGGAGGGATGGCAACGTACCTCTTTCAGCCGGGCGAACTGGACAGGGCTGTGCGGCGCGACAAGGGCCGGGGCAAATAGCTCAGGTTTGAAGAGGCTCCGCCAAGAGTCGCTCGAAAAAGTCGTCCGGCCAATCCCAGAATGAGCATGGCAAATCGCTCGGCGTAAGCCGGTCGCGCGCCCTCGCCTCTGCGCATAGCGCTGCAACCATTTGCAGCACCTTAGCGGTATCACCATCCCGGGCGGCTCGGAGAATCATGGCCAAGCCAGGGCGCGGGGAGTCCGTGCGGGTCGCCGTGAGGTGGTCGCGCATCGGGTAAGTGATTCGCACTGGCTCGGGCGCGTCAGCCGAGAGGGCTTCTCTCTCTTCTTGGCGTTCCTCATCTGCCCACGATGTGCAGGTGGTGATTCCCAACTTTTTGGCAATGTCGCCCGCGTGGAAGCGGCTACGGCCCTGCAACGCCTCAATGGCCCTGAGCCATTCCGCCGACGCCTTGGTATCGCCACGGCCAGCGCGGTCCAGCAGCTGCCCCAGCAGCAGCCCTTTTTTGCGCGCCTTCTTGGTGTCGTGGTTGGACATTTCGTGAGACAGCTCCTGCTTAGCGAGGTAGTCCGCCATGGCGTTGAGTTTCAGGTCAAAGCCGTGGTCGTTGCACTTGCCACCCACCTGCGCCACTGCCTTCTCCCACTCGGCACGGGCAAGCCCCTCGAAAGCGGTCAAATCTGCTCCGCGAAGGTGGCTTAGAAGGACGTGGAAGTGCCCATGGATACCATGGACGCCTACCGGCGCTTCGAGGCTTTTCAGCTTGCCCAGGCAGCCGATGGCCTTGTAACGGCGTGCCATGTTCTTGTCGAAGAGCTTGTATGCGGCGTGCAGAAGGTCGATGGAGTCTTTCCAGTTGCCGTCGTAGCTGTGGGCCATGGTGAATGTCATCATGGCCGCCCCCAATCCATGGGCCTCCAATGCCGGAATGAGGGCGGCACGAATCCATGAGCGGGCCTGCGAGACCCGGGCATGGCCGCACTGGTCGCAAGTCCAGACGTTGCCGCACCTGAAATGGCCGTGGAGCTTCGCGCCGTCTGGACCCACTTCGATTTCGGCCTGAGTTGAGTCAAATCCGAAAGCGCGCCAGCGCCCACAGCCGGCAACCGATGACCCCCTGAGATTTTTCCCGTTGAGATGGTAGTAACCTGTCATCAGCCGCGAAGCGGTTGAAACACGGATATACGACCGGTTAGGGCTCGATTTTGGTGGTTTATTTTGGTCAAGCGACATTGCCGGCTTCCGCGCCGACTTGTTTACTTGACAATGAACGATGAATTAGTATCATGGAATTGTTCCCCGGTACTGCATTTCCTGGCGAAAAGAATGATGCAGTACAAAAAGGCCCGCCCCGTGCGGGCCTTTTTTGTCCAATCAAGTTACCAATTGCTGGCGGGTGGGGTCAAGTGATTAGGGAGCGGGCCGTTATTTCGATATCAGCTTGAAGCCATGTGTCGGAGTATCCCTATTCTTCCCAAGGCTGGGGGTTTGATACTCAGTGATATCACATTTTCTCGCCACATATTTGATATCACCCCTTCCACTCAGCCTCATCTATTTTTCATAGAAAATAAATGAGGTCGCCCCTGCGAGGCTCCATACTTGTTTTTTCCGCAGATGCGTGGCACCTTAGCAAGTATGTTTACACCTCAACAAGCTGCCGATTTCGAAAAGCACACACTTGACTTCATTGCAGGTTCTCAGGAACTTGCAAAGTTTCACAAGACCGATAGTCCTGAATATCAGGAAGCATGGGCGAAAACACAAGCAGCAAAAGAAGCGATTGATGCTCTTATCGCTTTAACTTCCACCAATCAGTAATTCCAAGGCTCAGGAACCGTAGGCATCGGCTGAGGCGACACCGTATAGGGGCCATCCCAATTATTGGCCACAGGTTGGGGGTTAGTACGATGGGCATCGGGCAATGTCGCCTCGTACTCTGCCACCCGTTTTCGATGCTCTGGCCATTGCTGCCACTCTTGATATTTTCGCTTGCGCTCCGGGTCATTGATGTACGCGGTCAGCCGCTCATCATTTTTGCGGCTTTGGTCGATGGCCTTACGCGCCTTGGCTATCTTTTCCTCGTAAATCGTCACGGTGTCTCGCACTCCCAAGGCACGAACCATCTTGGCCATCATGGAATCCAATGGGCCGGGCGGGTCCGCTTCAAGTTCCCGGAGATGCGCCCGCCATTTACTGGCTACTTCGCGCCCCTCTTTCCGTCGGGTATGGGCCTGCCGGACTTCTCGATAGGCATGCCGAATGTCCAGGGCGACTGATAAGGCAGACGCACGCGTTTTTTCCTCTTTGGGCTGCGACTTGGCAGGCGTAGCAGGTGCCGAATTTGCTGCGGCCTCTTGGGATACATCCACTTCGGCGATCTGCTGCTCTTGGGTGGCAGCACTCGCAGCAAACTGCAAGACGGCTTTGGCCTGGGCAGATGTTTCTTTCGATTCCTCCATGATGCGTTTTAGCTCTGGGCGCAGTTCCACAATGGTGCGGTTCTCTGCCTCCATCGCCTCGCGCAGTTCCCGGGGTGCGTTGACCGGGATATGCGCTGTGGGGATGTGCCATTCCTCCACCTCCGCAAACTTCCCGGCGTAGACATACCAGTCGTCGCCGTTGGCCCGGGCATGCTCGTTCATCACGCGGCAAATCTCTTCCCGCATGTTCTTCACCTCGCCGGTTTTCATGTCGTCCAGAATGCGGGTTTTCTTCCCAAAGTTCATTTGTGCGTCCACCTCTCTGGTGGTGAACAAGATATGGACATGGTCGTTTTGTCCATTGGCTGGGCGATGGATGGAAGCCATTACCGCAACCCCGTAGCGGGCCACCAGCATTTCGGATAAACCACGCACGCAAAGACGGCGCTGCTCGTCCGTCCATTCGTGCGGCAGAGGCACCATCAGCTCGCGGGCGACCGCCGAATTCTTCCGTGTCTCTGACCGTTCTGCTTTATTCCACAGGGTGCCGATATCGTCGAAGCCCAGTTTTAGCCCCTCCACCCCGAATAACTCCGTGGAGACGTGGCCGGTCTTGGGACGGTAATCGGACGATGTGCCCAGCTGCTCTTCGTGCAAGAGGGTGCAAGAACGGTATGCAGCCGCCGCGACGGCGTTACGGCCTTTGGAGCGCTGCAAAACTTGCAGCGAGGGTGTAAACCAAGTGGCGAGGCTAGGCACAGCACCCCCGAAGGCGATTGCGAAGCAACGGGGTCCAGGGGCGCAGCCCATGGCGAACGCAAACTCGTAGAGTTTGCATAAGTGAGCCCTTGCAGGGGGCTACTCGGGGGCTGGGACTGATTAACGGACTTGGGATATTCACCCTATTAAATTAGCACAATAAAAAATTAAGTGTTAATTTGATAGGAAGAATTGGAGAGATATATTATGTCCAGTATAAATGCACTTAAAAAGAGAATGAGCCAGCTCGATGCGGAAAAAGCGGCGCTTCTCGCCAGGGTTTCGGTAACTGCGAGAAAAAATTCAGATGCCCGTAAATATTCCCTTGGCGGCGCGCTATTGAAACTGGCGACCTCAGACCCGGAGGCGTACGCGGTCTTAAAAAGGGCGTGGGCGATGGGAGTAAAGGACAAGCCCCGGGCGTTTGAAGATGCCAGCATCCCCGACCAGATTCACGCCTCCACGCCTGCGACAATGCGCTAAGGGCGTTGCGTCTCGGTTGTCCAAGACGGTGCGCAGTTGTAAATCGAACTAGGACAAGCATGCGCATCATTACCGCCAACCTTAACGGCATCCGCTCAGCGGCAAGCAAAGGCTTTTTTGAATGGGCTGGCGAGCAGCAGGCCGACGTTATTGGCGTTCAGGAGGTCAAGGCCCAGAGCGAGCAGGTAACGGGCATCCATTGCCACATTGGTGCCATGGCCGGCCAATTTCACTACGCGCAAAAGCGTGGCTACTCGGGCGTTGGCATCTACATGCATGCCGAGCCATCCGACGTAGTTGTCGGTTTGGGCGACAACGAGTTCGATAACGAGGGGCGATGGGTCGAAGCGCGCTTCGATAAGCCCGGGCGCAAGCTCAGCATCATCAGCTGCTACTTCCCCAGCGGGTCTTCGGGCGAAGAGCGTCAACAGGCCAAGTTCCGCTTCCTCGCCTTGCTCTATCCGAAGTTGCTGGCCCTACGGGAGGAGCGCGAGTTCATCTTGATGGGGGATGTGAACATTGCGCACCAGAACGCCGATCTAAAGAACTGGCGAAGCAACCAGAAGAACAGCGGCTTCTTGCCCGAAGAGCGCGAATGGATGACGAAAGTGCTGAGTGAAGGCGGGCTAGTGGACGTGTATCGCCGTTTGCACTCAGACACAACGGAGACTTGCTACACGTGGTGGAGCAACCGTGGCCAAGCCTATGCCAACAACGTCGGATGGAGATTGGATTACCAAATCGCGACCCCTGGCATCGCTGAACTCGCACGAAGCGCAACCGTCTACAAGGCCCAGAAGTTCAGCGACCACGCCCCACTCATCGTTGACTACGACATGGCTATCTAAGGTGCTGCGGGCACCCGGGCCGCCATGCAAGTCAATGCGCTGCGCTTTTTGAGAAGAGGTTTAGAACAATGACGCCAGCGACGATCAAGCCAATTCCAGCCATGGCCGGAACGTCCAATTTTTGACCGTGCAGCAGCCATGCAACCAGGGAGATAAGGACAATCCCACATCCTGACCAGATTGCGTATGCGACGCCGGTCGGGATTTGCTTCAAGGTCTGCGAGAGCAAGAAGAAGCAAACAGCGTAAGAGGCCACAGCGGCCACGCTGGGCCATAGCCGCGTGAAACCCTCTGATGTCTTCATCAGCGTTGTGCCAATCACCTCGAAGGCGATTGCACCGCCAAGAAATATGTACGAGTTCATCCCGGTTCTTTTTCTGATAGTTGAAGAAGTTGTGTGCGGAGGCTCTCGCGCTCCGTTGCCGTTAGCTCATTGGTGCCCAGCATGTCTGACAGCCAAAGGCCATCGGCGGCTAGACGTGCGACCATCTTTCCGTTGACCCCATCGCCGTCCAGCTGCCTATTGGCTTGCGTCCAGGTGCTCCACCTTGTGGCCAAGGCCCGGTCGATGACGCAAGCGACCAGCAGGGCGCGCCAGCTACGCGACAGTTCGGCATCTGAGCGAGCATTTACCGTTGCAACGACGTACGCTCCTGCCGCCGACAATCCGCTGCCAGCCGTCTGGACTTGTTGGACAAACTGCCTTTCGAGTTCATCGTAAAGAGCCATAAGCAGGGCCTCACGCGTTCCAAAGTGGTGCTGCACGGCTCCTTTCGTCACTCCTGCAAGCGTTGCAACCTCGCCAATGGAAAGTGGCACGCCCTCGGCCAACAACTCCACGCATGCGGATAAAAGCCGCTCCCTGATGACCTGCGGTTGTTTGGGGCGGTGTAGTCCAGTTTCAGCCATCTCCAAATTTTAACATTACGTTCGCATTCTTTGCAAGGATTGCGGAGTGGTTCAAAGCCCTGCTAATCGTGGGTTTTTTGACGCATCAGCTAGTCGATGCGCCAACCCACGTTGTTGGCCCAGGCTTGGCCCCGGTTGCTCCACCACGTGTAGGCGGCGTCGGTGGCGGTGGGTTCGAGTTGGCGGTAGACATCGACCAAGC
>ERZ724523.283-NODE-283-length-29943-cov-13.233472_pt1 | contig 29943 bp, 31 predicted proteins | sample MGYA00376056_ERZ724523 | MGnify/ENA primary metagenome ERZ724523 (study PRJEB28724, sample SAMN07190888) | wastewater metagenome | isolation source: influent of sewage treatment plant in Hong Hong | place: USA: Christiansburg, Virginia | collected 2016-03-01 ... | reverse complement strand
GTAGTCAGTCACCCTGATATGAACCGATTATTGGCACAGACACCCAAGGTCAGCGCGCTCACCGGCACGCGGGTATTTCAACGGGACGGCAACTCGACCGCTTTCGGCTGAACCTCACCCGACTTGTCGTTCCCGCGCAGGCGGGAACCCAGACCGTGCTACATCGTGCGTCGTGGGCGTTGAGCATGGCGGGACGGTCGTGAGCGCACACCCCTGCTGCACGCTGTGGATGCCTCTGGATTCCCGCCTGCGCGGGAATGACGATTTTTTCAGCGTATCCCTAGGTAGCCAGCGCAGCGGCTGGCCGTCTGCTTACCCGATTGTTTCCCTCCCCGAAAGTGATGTGATGAAGGCGTTGTTTACCCTGCTGGTCCTGTGCGGTCTGGCTGTTTCTGCTGTGGCGCAGGCCACCATCCAGGTGCGCGACGACGCTGGCCAGCTGCTGGTGCTGGCCGCGCCGGCCAAGCGCGTGGTCAGCCTGGCACCGCATGTGACCGAGCTGCTGTTTGCTGCCGGTGGCGGCAAGCAGGTGGTGGGCGTGGTCAGCCACAGTGACTACCCGCCCGAGGCGCAAAAGCTCCCCCAGGTGGGCGATAACCGCCAGGTGGATGTGGAACGGCTGCTGGCGCTCAAGCCCGATTTGCTGGTGGTGTGGCGGCATGGCAATGCCCAGCGCCAGCTGGAGCCCTTGCGTCGGCTGGGGATTCCGTTGTTTTACAGCGAGCCGGCCACGCTGGCGGCGATTCCGGACACACTGATCCGGCTGGGCAGCTTGCTGGGTACCTCGGCGCAGGCCCAGCTTGCCGCCGGGCAGTTCAGCCAGCAGCTGGACAGCCTGCGCCGCCAGTATCAGCAGGCGCGACCGGTGCGGGTGTTTTATCAGGTGTGGGATAAACCGCTGTATACGCTGAACGGCCAGCATATTGTCAGCGATGCCTTGCGGGTGTGTGGCGGGGTGAATGTGTTTGCCAACCTGCCGGTGACCGCGCCCACGGTAACCCAGGAAGCCGTGATAGCCGCCAACCCTGAGGTGATGATTGCCGGAGACATGGGTGGGCGCGGCGGGCTGGACGGCTGGCAGCGCTTTCCGCAACTGACTGCCGTGCGCCAGCAACTGCTGTTCACCCTGGAGGCCGATACCCTGCACCGCCCCGGCCCACGCATGCTGGAAGGCACCCGCCAGCTCTGCGCCCGCCTGGCGCAGGCGCGCGAGGTCTTGAAGAAGTAAGCTCGGCCAATCCCCTGGCGCGCATTGCCGCCAGGGCTTGAGGGGGCGCGGATTGATTCAGAAAAATCGTTTCGGCCAACAGCCCCCCAGCACAATCAACCTTCTGGATGCCCGCCTGCGCAGAATGACGGGTGTTCCCGCATGGCCTTAACGCACTGACAGCAGTTTTTCGATATCCGCCTTGCCAATTGCGCCCGACACCAGTTGGCCGCTGGGGAAAACCAGCGCCGGGGTGCCGCTGATGCCCAGTTTTTGCCCCAGCTCCTGCAGCTTGGCCAGCGGTGTGTCACAGTTGGCGGCACCTTGCTGCGGGGCCACGCCGTTGCGCATCAGTTGCACCCAGGCTTCGGTACGGTTGCTGGCGCACCAGATTTGCGCCGACTTGCGCGGTGCGTCCGGGTGCAGCTCGGCCAGCGGGAACAGGAAGGTATGAATGGTCACGTCGTCCAGTTGCGCCAGCGTGGTTTCCAGTTTTTTGCAGAACGGGCAATCCGGGTCGGAAAACACCACCAGCTTGCGGCTGCCCTGGCCGCGCACTTCCTTGATGGCCAGATCCAGCGGCAGGCTGTTCCAGTCCACGCGCGACAGCTGGTTCATGCGCTTTTCGGTCAGGCTTTCCTTTTTCTTCACGTCGATCAGCTCGCCCACCAGCAGGTGTTCGGCACGGGCGTCGGTGTAAACAATCTGCCGGCCCTGCATCACCACTTCAAACACGCCTTTCATTGAGGTTGGGGCCACGCTCACCACCTGGCGGTCGGGAAACTGCCGGCTAAAGGCTTTTTTCACCGCGTCGGCATCATCAGCCGCCTGGGCAGAGCAGGCAATCAGCGACAGGCTGCTCAGCGCAAGCCAGAGAGGGCGAATAGGGAAAGTCATCAAGGCTCTTTCAGCAAAAGTTAACCCGCCGCCAGAGAACGGCAGCGGAAGACAAAACCGGCCAGCGCCGTGGCCGGTGATCCGGCTGGGCGGCAGCGTGTACGGGGCATTGTCTTATGCAGCCGGTCGATCTGCAATGTTATGTTTCGTCTTCTGCTCCGGCGGGGGCCGCCAGGCCGGCAAACAGGCCCTGGTCGCGGATCATGGCCTTGAATGCCTTCATCACCGGGCGGGAAATCGCGGTTTCTGCCAGCACTCGGTGTTCGTAAAGCGTCTGGCGCAGGGCATCGTTGGCGTGGGTGCGTGCCTGGGCAATCAGCGCATGTTCGCTGGCACCAAAGCGCTGGCCGGGCAAGCCCTGCGCGGCGTCGTACAGCGCGGCAATCAGCGGTTTTTCGGCTTCGCGCATTTTGCATTTGCCGTCGAGAATTTTCAGCATCACCGCCGTCACACAGTCCACCTCGCTGGGGGTGAGCGGATGGGCAGCCAGCCAGGCGCGAACGTCGGCGGGGGTCATGCGCTGGGAGTGCTGGCTTCCACCAGCGCCGGGTAGCCGCCATCCACGCTGAATACCTGGGTAAAGCGGAAATCAATCAACATTTGCGCGTAACTCTGGCTGGCGTTGCCGTGGTAGCAGTAAATCAGCACCGGGGCGTCTTTGGCCAGACGCTTGGTCCAGCCCAGCAACCGGTCCTGGCTCAGGTTGGCCGCGCCCGCCAGATGGCCTGCCTGATAGGCGGCGCTGTCGCGCACATCAAATACGGTGGCGCTGTGGTGCTGGCTGAGCAGCTCAAGGGCGGTGCGGGCGGAAATGCACTGGTAGCTCATGGGGGGGTCCTGTGTGATGCGGCGGTCAGCGTGCGCGGCGGCGGGGGGCGGTCAGCCCAGTTTTTCCTGCAAAAGCGGGGTGACCTGCGCCAGCCAGGCATCCAGGCGTTCGTCGGTGAACATGCCCTGGGTACGCTGATCGATAATCAAGCCCAGAAAACGCCCATCCACTTCCGCTGCCGAATACTGGTAGGTGTAGCCCGTGGTGGGCCAGTCACCGACAATCTCGGCCCCCCAACGGCGAAACTTTTCCACCAGCGGCAGCAGCGAGCTGGCAAAGCGGTCGGCGTAACGCTCCTGCGCGCCCAGCCCAAAAAAAGCAATGCGTTTGCCGCTGAAATCCGGCTGGGCTGGCTCCTGGGCAAAAAACTCCTCCCAATTAGGCTCAAAACAGCCCAGGCTTTTGCCGGGAATCTCGCCCTCGCCATAGCTGGGTGTGCCCAGAATCAGCGCATTGTAGCGCAGCAGGTCGTCCATGCGGCAGCGGTTGACGTTCACCGGCTTGTCGCACAGCGCATCGCCAAGCTTTTTTTGCATTTTTTTCGCCACCAGACGGGTGGTGCCGGTTTCCGAGCCAAAAAACAGTCCAATTTTATCCATGACGCGCTGATCTCCCCTGATGGCGTGTGGTTTTTGGCCATGATATGCAGGGATGATGCCAGCGTACGCGGTATAGATAAGTGCTTGTTTTTTAGCCAGAAAGAAAAGTAGGGAAGGCCAGAGGGAGACACGGCGGTGTCAGCAAGGTGACAAATGCGCGGGGGCAGGCAGCCCACAACCCCCCGAGCGCCGCCCCTGCGCTTGCCTGCGCAGCCTAAAACCCGATCGCTTGCCGAGCCAGCTGCCGCTTCACCAGCGGCAACCGCTGGGTCAGAGACAGGCCGGTATTGCGCAGCCAGCCCAGCAGCGGGTCGCGGGTATGGAACAGTTTGAACAGCCCGTCACAGGTCAACTGCATGGTATTCACTGCTTCGCGGCGCATGCGCTGGTAGCGACGCAGCAGCAGGAGGTCGCCAGCGTCGCCGGTATGGCTGGCCAGCAGGGCTGCCAGCGCCTGGGCGTCGCCAAAACCGAGGTTGACGCCCTGGCCGGCCAGCGGGTGGACGGTGTGCGCGGCGTCGCCCACCAGGGCAATGCGTGGGGCAATCACGCTGTCCGGGCGCATCAGCCGCAGCGGAAACGCCTGTGCCGGCGTCAGGCAGTGCAACTGGCCCAGCGCCTGGCCGCCAGCCTGGGCGACGGTGGCGCACAGTTCATCCGCGCTCAGTTGGGTGAGCGCGTCTGGGGTGGCGGTCGACCAGACAATGGAGATGCGCCGTTCCGGCAGCGGCAGCCAGGCCAGAATGCCATTGCCCAGAAACCATTGCCGGGCAATATTGCCGTGGTCGCGTTCGGCAACAAAGTTGGCCACCACGCCGCTATGGCCATAGGGCGAGACGGCAACATGAATACGGGTTTGCTGGCGAATCCACGAGTTGGCCCCATCCGCGCCCACCAGCAGCCGGGTGTTCAGCGTGCGGCCATCGTCCAGGCTCAGGCTGATATGGCGTGGATGATGGCTGACGCTAAGCGGGCGCACGCCGGTGATGCAACAGGCGTTGCTCTGCGCCAGCTGCTGCCACAGCGCGGCCAGCATCCAGCGGTTTTCGGCAATCCAGGCCAGCGCCGGTTGACCGGCGTCGGCAGCAGAAAAAGCAATCCGCCCGTCACCGTCACCGCGCACGTCCATGGCGCTGACAGTGCCCACTCGGGACATATCCGGCCAGGCATTCAGGCTGTCAAGAAACGCCCGGTTGGCCGGGCTGACGGCGTAGACGCGTGAGTCCCAGTCATTGGCGTCGGTCAGCCCGTCACGCGGTGGCTGCTGGCCTTCAATCAACCCCACCCGACGCCCGTGGCGACTCAGCGCCAGTGCCAGGCTGGCCCCTACCAGTCCACCGCCCACAACCAGTACGTCAAAACACTCGCAGTTCATTTTTAATGGCTTTCCTGTTTTGGGTGCCAGGCAGTATGCCCATCCCGCTTTGCGCCGGCTTTGCCCCAGCGCAAAAGTGGCGCACCGCCTTACACGCCCACGCCAAACACCAGGTGTCCGGCAAACGCCCGACGCAGCGGGCCAATGCTGTCCAGCAGCGACAGGCTCAGGCCGCGCACGGTGTTGATCACCGGGTCGTGGCGGTCAAACAGCTGGATCAGGCTATGGGTGAAGCCGGTGACCGAGCGACGGTCGGTGCGGCGCAGGCGGGCAAATTCGGCCAGCTTGCGTGCGTCACCCACATCGCCATCCTCGCCCAGGCATTGCACCAGCCCCAGCGCATCGCGCAGGCCCAGGTTCAAGCCCTGCGCTGCCACCGGGTGCATGGTTTGCGCGGCATTGCCCACCAGTGCCACCCGGCCACTGACGGTATTCAGGGCAAACTTCAGCTTCAGCGGTACGGTGGCGCGTGGGCTGACAGCGGTGATGGTCCCCAGCCGGTCGCCAATTGCGCCTTGCAATGCTGTGCAGAAGGCGGTGTCGTCCAGGGTTTTCAGGCTTTCGGCAGTGGCACTGTCGCGTGTCCACACCAGCATCAGCGCGTTGCCATAGGGCAGCAGTGCCAGCGGGCCATCGGTGGCAAACCGCTCAAAGGCCATGCCCTGATGCGGCAGGGCGGTTTCTACCCGGGCAATCACGGCCGATTGCTGATAGTCGTGTTCGTGGCGGCGCATGCCGGGCAGGCCGGCGGCCAGCGCGCCGCCTTCGGCCAGCGCCACCAGCCGGGTGGTCAGCGCATGGCACTGGCCATCGTGCTGAAACTGCACGCGGGCGTAGGCCGACAGCGAGGTCAGGCCGGTGACCGTGGCGGCATCCACCCGTTGCACCGACGACTGCGCCAGCGCCTGGTCCAGCGCCACATTCAGGTCGTGGTAGCCCACGGTGTAGCCCAGATGTGGCAGCTGGAGGTCATCACGCTGAATCAGCGTGCGGCCAAAGCTGCCTTGCTGGCTGATATGCACGGTGTCGATCGGCGTGGCAGGCAGGCTGTCCGGCCAGGCCCCCGCGGCCAGCAGCGCCTGCTGGCTGGTGTGCGACAGCGCCAGCACTCGGGGGTCGTCACGCCGGCCTGACCCACTGGGCCGGGCTTCCAGCAGGGTGACCTGGCGGCCCGCCTGGGCGGCCAGCAGGGCCACGGTGGCCCCCACCGGCCCGCCGCCCACCACGGTCAGTTCGCTGTGTTCGGGCAGATGGGCAGTCATGCGCGGGCTCCTGTCTGGGCGCTGGCCATCAGCGCTTCAATGGCGTCGGGGTGTTTGGGGGCGTCAGCGGTCAGCACTTCCGGGCCAGCATCGGTGACCAGCACGTCATCTTCAATGCGAATGCCAATGCCGGCAAAGCGTTCCGGCACATTGGCCGCCGGGCGGATGTACAGGCCAGGCTCGACGGTGGTGACCATGCCGGGCAGCAGGCTGCGCCACTGGCCGTCAAGCTTGTACAGGCCCACGTCGTGGACATCCAGCCCCAGCCAGTGACCAATGCGGTGCATGTAAAACTGCCGGTAGGCTTCAGATTCGATATTGCCGGCCACGCTGCCGCTGAGCAGGCCAAGATCGATCAGCCCCTGCACCAGCACGGCCAGCGCCGCGTCTGCCGGGGTATTCCACGGCACACCTGGCTGGATGGCCTCAATCGCCGCCAGCTGCGCGGCCAGCACGATATCGTACACGGCGCGCTGTTCGCCGCTGAAGCGGCCATTCACCGGAAAAGTGCGGGTGATGTCGCCGGCGTAGCCGTCCAGCTCGCAGCCGGCATCAATCAGCAGCAGGTCGCCGTCGCGCAGGCGGTCGCGGTTGCTGACGTAATGCAGCACGCAGGCGTTGGCTCCGCCAGCCACGATGCTTTCATACGCCGGGCTGCGCGCGCCGTGGCTGACAAAGGTGTGCAGCAGTTCGGCTTCGATTTCGTATTCCATCCGCCCTGGCCGGGTGGCCTGCATGGCGCGCACATGGGCGGCGGCGGAAATTCTCCCGGCCTCACGCAGCCGGTTCAGGTCGTGGGCATCCTTGAACAGGCGCATTTCGGCAATCGGCAAGGCCACATCGCTGATGCTGGGCGGCACCGACACGCCAGTGCGCAGCTGGCCGCGCACGGCGTCAATCCAGCCCAGCACGCGACGGTCCCAGTCAGCATCGCGGCCCAGGCTGTAATGCACACAAGGCTGATTGGCCAGCCAGCCGGGCAGACGCAGGTCGAGTTCGGACAGCGGGTAGGCCTGGTCAAAGCCAAACTGCGCGCGCGCGCCATCCGGGCCATGGCGGTAGCCGTCCCAGATTTCCCGCTCCAGATCCTTGCTGCGGCAAAACAGGATGGATTGGCTGCTGGCCGGCAGCAGCACCAGCACGGCGTCGGGCTCGTCAAAACCAGTGAGATAGTAAAAGCTGCTGTCGGGGCGATACGGGTAGTGGGTGTCGGCATTGCGCACGGCATGGCGGGCGGTGGGCAAAATCACGATGCCGCTGCCCAGCTGCGCCATCAGGCGCTGGCGGCGTTGCAGATAAGGGGCTGTGGACATAAAGGCTCTTTCCCGAAAACAGGCAAACAGTGCGGCCCGGCCCAGTCAAACCGTCCGGCGCGCAGATGTGCGCAGTGTACACCGGCTGGCCGGTCAGGGGCAGGCGGGTGTATTGAGCAAGCAGACGACGATAGGAGGATGAGGCGTGGGGGGAGGGAACCCCATGGGGATGTTGCGCTGGCGGGCAGGAGGGGCACCCGGCAAGCCAGTGGAGGCACTGGAGCCGGGGGCAGGCAGATGGGGGGATCGCCCTGTGGAGGATGCCCCCTACCGGGAGAGAGACAACTACTCGTCCATCACTGCCGAGGTAAACACGTCCTGCACATCATCCAGGCTTTCGAGCGCGTCGAGCAGTTTTTGCATGCGCAGGGCATCGTCGCCGCTCAGTTCGGTGTCGTTGAGCGGTTTCATCGTCACTTCGGACATTTCGGCCTTGAAGCCGGCTTTTTCCAGGGTGGCGCGGATGTCAGAAAACTCATACGGCGGGGTAATGACTTCAAATGAGCCGTCGTCGTGGCTGAGCACGTCGTCGGCTCCGGCTTCCAGCGCGGCTTCCATCAGCGCGTCTTCGTCGGTGCCCGGGGCAAACAGCAGCTGGCCGCAATGCTTGAACTGGAAGGCCACGCAGCCGTCACTGCCCATATTGCCGCCAAACTTGGAAAACGCATGGCGCACGTCGGCCACGGTGCGGGTTTTGTTGTCGGTCAGGCAATCCACCATCACTGCTGCACCGCCAATGCCGTAACCTTCGTAGCGGCATTCTTCGTAGTTGACGCCTTCCAGGTTGCCCGCGCCACGGTCGATGGCGCGCTGGATGGTGTCCTTGGGCATGTTGGCGTCAAAGCCCTTGTCTACGGCCAGGCGCAGACGCGGGTTGGAGGTGATGTCGGCACCGCCCATTTTGGCAGCGACGGTGATTTCCTTGATCACCCGGGTGAAGATCTTGCCGCGCTTGGCGTCCGTCGCGGCTTTTTTATGCTTGATATTGGCCCATTTGCTGTGTCCAGCCATAGCAACCTCAATAAAATGTCAGATAGCGCTTACGCAAAACACCCGCCAGATGCGGGTGTTTTGCGTAACCGGAAAAAAGCATCAGAAACCAGGCGATTTTATCACAGCCGGGCGCAGGCGGGCGGGCGGGAAAAACAGCCGGTTGGCGAGCGGGCCTGACTCAGCCGGGTTGCGCCTTGAGCAGGGTGAGAATCAGGCTGGTGCCGTGTTCGTAGAGCATTTTCACGGCTTCAATAAAGTAGGGCATGGAAAAGTACAGCACCACAAAGCCAATGGTGATGGTCAGCGGAAAACCAAAGGTGAACACGTTGAACTGTGGGGCGGCACGGGTCATCACCCCCATGGCTATGTTGGCAATCAGCATCGCTGCCATCACCGGCATCGACAACAGCAGGCCCAGGGCAAACACTTCATGGCCCCACTCGGCCAGCAGACGAAAGCTGATGGCCGGCAGGCCTTCGGTGCTGATGGGGAATACCTTGAAGCTGTTGATCAGGGTGGACAGCATCAGATGATGGCCATTCATTGCCAGCAGGAGCAGCAAAGTCAGCAAGGACAGCAAACGCGACAGGGTCGGCACCTGGCCGGAGTGCTGCGGGTCGAAAAACATGGCAAAGCCCAAACCCATTTGCGAGCTGGCAAAAAAGCCGGCCATTTCCACTGCGGTCAGCATCAGCCGCATCACATAGCCCATGGCCAGGCCAATCAGCAGCTGATGCACAATGATGAGCAGGCCGGTGCCAGAAATGACTGGCACCACCGGCATCGGTGGCAAGAGTGGAGCGATCATCACGGTGAGAGCAATGCCCATGATGATTTTGGCCTGACGTGGAATGCTGCGCGAGCTGAAGACCGGCTCAGCGAGAAAAAAGCCCAGAATGCGAAACAACGGCCACAAAAACGCACTGAGCATGGCGGAGATTTCGGCATCAGACAGATGCAGGGCGGCGGGAATCACGACGGTTCTTTAGCCCACAGCATTGGGGATGCTGGTAAACAGGCGGATGGTGTAATCCATCAGCGTGCTGACCATCCACGGCCCAGCCACCACCAGCACGACAAACATCGCCAGCAGTTTGGGAATGAAGGTAAGGGTCATTTCATTGATCTGGGTGGCGGCCTGCAAGACGCTGACCAGCAAGCCCACCAGCAGGGCCACGCCCATGATCGGGGCGGACACCACGATCAGCATGAACAGGGCACCTTGAACCAGATTGATCACAAATTCCGGGGTCATTGCTGTCTCCCTAGCTGACGTAGAAACTTTGCACCAGCGACCCCAGCAGCAGTGTCCAGCCATCTACTAGCACAAACAGCATCAGCTTGAATGGCAGGGCAATGGTGACGGGCGACACCATCATCATCCCCATTGCCATCAGAATCGACGCCACCACCAAGTCGATGATCAGGAAAGGAATGAAGATCATGAAGCCGATCTGGAAGGCGGTTTTCATTTCGCTGATGATGAAGGCCGGAACCAGGGTTTTGATGCTGACATCTTCCGGACCACGAGGCTTGGCGCTTTGTGATACCTCAATAAAAAACTCCAAATCCTTTTCCCGGGTTTGTCGCATCATGAACTGTTTCATCGGCACCGAGCCCTTGTCCAGCGCCTGCAGGAAGTTCATCTTGTCCTCCGAAAACGGCACCCAAGCTTCTTTATACACCTTGTCAAACACCGGTCCCATGATGAACAGGGTGAGAAACAGCGACAGGCCGACGATCACCTGATTGGGTGGCGACTGCATGGTGCCCAGCGCCTGACGCAGCAGCGAGAGCACAATCACCACGCGGGTGAATGAGGTCATCATCAGCAAGGCAGTGGGGATAAAGCTTAGCGAGGTGAGAAACAGCAGCATCTGCAGCGACAGGGAATAATTGTTGCCGCCGCCCGGTGCCGGGCTGCTGTTCATCATTGGCAGGCCTTCGGCCATGGCCGGGTTGGCCCAGAGCAGGCTGGCAGCCAGCATGCCCAGCCCGGATACCGCCAGGACTGCCCACATGGTGCGGGACAGAGAAGGCAGGTTGAGCCGGGAAATATAACAAGACAGCTTCATGATGGTTTCTTTGGCAGGGAAATGCCACGCGATTCAAGCAAGGCGCGCAGTTTGTCAGCAAACGGGCCAGTGGTGACCGAAGGAGAGGCGGGTAGGTCTTCTGGCCGGTCCAGGGTATGCAGCAGGGTAACCGATTGTGCGGCAACGCCCAGCACCAGCCATTTGCCCTGCACTTCGACAATCACCACCCGCTCACGCTGGCCCACCATCACGCCGGAAATCACCCGTAATGCGGCCTGGCTGCCTGCCAGCGCCATCGGGTTGACCCGGCGCATCAGCCAGGCCAGGGCAAAAATCACCCCCAGCACCAGGCCCATGGCCAGCAGCATTTGCACCAGGCCAGACACCGGGGAGAGTTCGCTGGCCATGGGCGTGGCGGTGGCTGCCAGGGTGGTGCCCGGAAAAACAAGCGCTGCCCGGCAGGGCAGCGCAAGAAGACGGGTGCAGCGCACGAAAATGGACACGGCTTATTTTTGCAGACGACGCAGACGCTCGGACGGGGTGATGATGTCGGTCAGGCGAATACCGAATTTGTCATTCACCACCACCACCTCACCCTGGGCAATCAGGCAGCCATTCACCAGCACGTCCATCGGTTCGCCCGCCAGGCCGTCCAGTTCCACCACCGACCCCTGGGCCAACTGCAACAGGTTGCGGATGGCAATCTTGGTGCGACCCAACTCCACGGTCATGTTGACCGGGATATCCAGAATCATGTCCAGATTTTGCGGTGCGCTGCCATCACCGGTTGCCACCAGATCCGTGGCAGCGCCGGAAAAGTCCTGGAACAGATTGATGGCTGGCTGTGGCACTGAGGAAGGCGCTGGCGCAGCCGGCGCTGCGGCATCAGTGGCAGAGGTTTGCTCGGCCAAGGCAGCAGCCCAGTCATCCATGCTGACAGAGTTTTCAGTCGTCATTGCTTATTGCCCATTGAGAGATTGTTTTTGCAGCTGAATTTCCCGTGGCGGGATCACCAGCTCGCTCATTTCCTGCGCGCCGGCCAGAATCTGGTCGACTTTCAACGCATACTGGTTATTGACCGTGCCATAGTGGCATTCTGCCACAGGGATGCCTGATACCGAAGCCACGATCGACTCGGGAATCTCCACCGAAATCACATCGCCCTTCTTGAGGTTGAGAATCTGCCCCAGGGTAATGTCGGCTTCAGCCAGTGTGGCCACCAGATCCACTTCGGCCACCTGCACCTGCTTGGACAGCAGGTTTACCCAGCGATTGTCCACTTCGGTGCGGTCAGCTGCCATGGTCGAGGCCAGTAGGTCACGCAACGGCTCGACCATCGAATATGGCATGCACACATGGAAGTCACCGCCACCGGCACCGAGTTCGATGCGGAAGGTCATGGCCACCACCACTTCGGTTGGCGTGGCAATGTTGGCAAACTGGGTGTTCATTTCCGAGCGCATGAACACGAATTCGATCGGATAAACCGGTTCCCAGGCTTTCTGGTATTCGGCAAACACCACATCCAGCATGCGACGGATGATCCGCTGTTCGGTTGGGGTGAAGTCACGCCCTTCCACCCGCACATGATAGCGGCCATCGCTGCCGAACATATTGTCCACCACCAGAAACACCAGATCCGGATCAAAAATCAGCAAACCGGTGCCACGCAACGGTTTGACATGAACCAGATTCAGGTTGGTGGGCACCACCAGATTGCGGATGAATTCGCTGTACTTTTGCACCCGTACCGGGCCGACTGAAATTTCAGCGTTGCGGCGAATGAAGTTGAACAGGCCGATGCGCAGATTACGGGCAAAACGCTCGTTGATGATTTCCAGCGTCGGCATCCGGCCACGGACAATACGCTCCTGGCGACCGATATCATAAGGACGGACCGGGGAGATGCGGGTGTCGTCGGACTCGGTGCTGCCCGAGACACCTCGCAATAGCGCATCAACCTCGTCCTGGGAGAGAATGTCGTCAGCCATGCCTTAAGCCTTTATTGCTGGACAATAAACGAGGTAAACACCACCCCGACCACCAGCGGACGATCCGGGCTGGCGCCAATCGTTTCATTGATGATTTTACGAATCTGGTTGCGCAGCTTGGCCTTGCCTTCGGCGCTGGACAGCTCTTGGGCGCTCTTGGACGACAGCAGCATGATGATGGCGCTGCGAATCTTGGGCGTATACGCCTTGACGATTTCGCGCGAACTTTCTGCCGACAGCTCGGTTTCCATTTCGACCTGCAGCATGCCACCCTGCTCGCCGCTGAGGTTGATCACGAAGGCGTCCATTTTTTCAAAGACTGGCAAGGTGCCTGGCGCGCCGAGTACCGGCCCGTCTTCGCCGTTCTGGTTGTGCTTGTTCAAAAACAGATAACCCACTGCACCGGCCAGCAGGATCAGCACAGCCGCCAGCGCGGAGATGATGATCACCATCGTGCGCTTGTTGCCAGCCGGTTTCTGATTGGGAGCTGCCGTAGTTGCCTTGCTTTGTGCCATGTTTACGACCTTGATGTTGATGATGCTGTACAGACAGCGAGTTATTTTTCCAGATTTTCAGAGAAATTGCTGGATATTTTTTTCTTGCCCAACATTAACACAATGCTGTGACGTCCGCATGTGGTCAGGCGTAGATGCTCACGTCGCTACTTGGAATCGGCATATTCACCGCCACCGTATCCGCTGGCAAACCGGCGGCAATCAGCTCTTGGGCGGTGGCCGGGCGTCCATTTGCTTGTCCACCTGGCTGACCCTGCCCCTGGCCTGGCTGTCCTTGCTGGGCAAACTGTGACGCATCACGGGAATTCTGCCCCTGACCAGACGACACCTGGGCATCCGCCAGGCGAATGCCGTTGTCAGCCAGCATGGCGCTCAGGCGGGGCAGGCCCTGCTCCAGCGCCTGACGCGTTTCGGCCACGCCGGAAACAAACGACAGCTGGGCAGAACCATCATTACCCATTTTCAGCGAAATTTCCACCGGCCCCATATCTGGCGGGGTGACTTGCAGCTGGGCGGTTTCCAGCCGGCTGTTCATCATCACCACCACTTGCTGGCCCACGTCATCGGCCCACTGCGGCTGTCCCACCGGGGTCGGAATGGTGATCACATGGGCTGGCGCACCACGCTGTGCGCTGGGCACGGCCACCTGAATCTGTCGGCCATCGCTGGCCAGCGGTGCGGTACTGGTGGTGGCTTCGGCGACGGTTTCCTTGAGTGCCTGGGTAAAATCTGCCGCATCCTGGCGAGATTTTTGTCCGTTGGCGGCAAGTTCTGCCGCTGTTTTGGACGGCAGTTCGGTGGCCACGGCCAGTTCAACGCGCGGTTTTTGCTCAGCTGAGGTCAAGGCGGGGGACTGCTGGCTGGTGGCTGGTGCGGGTGCCAGCTTGGGGTCCACCCAGGCGGCGCTGGTGTTGGCAGCAGCGGCAGATTCTGTGTCGCTGGTTTCACTGGATGGCGCGGCCACGGTGGTGGTGCCTGGCACTTGAGCCAAGGCTGGGGATGGCGCGGCCACGGTGGTGGTGCCTGGCACTTGAGCCAAGGCTGGGGATGGCGCGGCCACGGTGGTGGTGCCTGGCACTTGAGCCAAGGCTGGTGACGTGATGGTTTGCGACGTGGCGGCTTGCTCGGCATCGGCACTCACCAGCAGATCGGTGGACACGCCTAGCTCAGGCTGGGTCGATCCTTCGGTCACAGCATCAGGATCGCGCGCCGGGGCAGAAATCCGGGCAGGCAAAGGCAGCAGGGCCGCCGCGCTCAGCATGGCGGCCAGATTGGTATCCGGGGTGGGGGGTGTTGCTTCCTGGGTGATTTCAGGGGTGTTTTTCAGGGCTTTCAGCTTGCGGGCCAGCGGTGATAGCGCGGCATCTTCGCTTTGCAAGGTGCTTTTGTTCAGCGTGTCACCCAGCAAACTGTCCAGTTCGCCCAGTTGTCCGCCCAGCAGGCTGGAAAACAGGTCGATGGCCCCTGCGTTTGCGCTGCCCGGCTGCTTGAACAAAGAGGTGGACGGCGTCGCCGTGGGTGCATTCGAGATAATTTTGATGGTCATTGCAAGCGCCCCTGAGGAAGGTTTTGGCGTAGCCAAGCAATTTGCATTCCAGATGATTTTTCACGTTCTGGACTTGGATTCCCGGAAAATCCGGGCGGCAAATTCATCCGTTTGTTTTTGCTCCCGTTTGGCTTCGCGCAAACGGGCTCGCATATCTTCCTGCTCCTGGAGTTTTTCCAGGGCTTTCAGTTTTTTTCGTGCCGCCTGCCAGGCGTCGGTTGCCTGCTGATAGGCATGCTGGCTGCTGTCCACTTCCTGGCGCTGTACGGCAATGGCTTCCTGCAAACGCTCGATAAACTTCTGATAATCCACCCACTGGCCGGCGGCCATGCCTTGTTCGCCCTGAGCAATTCGCCGATGCAGATAATCCGCCAGAAACTGCGCCAGCTGCTGCAGGCGCTGACGCGCTGTTTCCATACGCTGACGGGCGTAGTTCATCACTTGGGCGGCGTCATCACACTTTTCAGTGGCCAGGCGAATCAACAGCTGATACTTGCTGACGGCCATGCAAACTTCCTGACTCGTTGGTTCCCGCCATAGCGGGATGTAAGGTTTGGCAGCGTGCTGCCTGAATCACTGACCATGCCGGAAAGCCATGCCGGCATGGGTTAACGCTGCTCAGGATACTAACACATTGCCCAGCAGGAACTGGGTGTTGTCCAGATCGTAAGACTCGTCCATGGCCTGCATCAGGAAGGTTTCCATGGTCGGGTGCAAACGGATTGCCTCGTCCAGCATGCGGTCAGAGCCGGACACATAGGCCCCGACGTTGATCAGGTCGCGGTTGCGCTGGTAGCGCGAATACAGTTGCTTGAAATTCCGTGCGGTTTCCAGCTGCTGCTTGCTGACAATATCCACCATCACCCGGCTGATCGACTGTTCAATATCAATAGCCGGGTAGTGACCAGACTCAGCCAGCAAGCGCGACAGCACAAAGTGACCATCCAGAATGGCCCGCGCCGAATCGGCAATCGGGTCTTGCTGGTCATCGCCTTCGGACAGCACGGTATAAAACCCGGTAATTGAGCCGCCATTGCCGCCATTGCCCGCCCGCTCAATCAGCTGTGGCAGTTTGGCAAATACTGACGGCGGGTAACCTTTGGTGACTGGCGGTTCGCCAATTGCCAGGGCGATTTCCCGCTGTGCCATTGCATAACGGGTGACTGAGTCCATCAGCAGTAGCACTGACAAACCCTGATCGCGGAAATATTCAGCCAGCGCGGTGGCATAGGCCGCGCCATGCAAACGCATCAGCGGCGGCGAATCAGCTGGGGCGGCTACCACCACCGAACGGGCCAAGCCTTCTTCGCTCAGAATGTTCTCAATGAAGTCTTTGACTTCACGGCCCCGTTCGCCAATCAGCCCAACCACCACCACGTCGGCCTTGGTAAACCGGGCCATCATCCCCAGCAGCACGCTCTTACCCACGCCAGAGCCGGCAAACAGGCCCAGCCGCTGGCCGCGTCCCACCGTCAGCAGGCCATTGATGGCCTTGACGCCAACATCCAGCACGTCGCGCACCGGGGTGCGTCCCAGCGGATTGATCGGCTGGGCATACAGCGGGTAATAGGCGTCGGGGTGAATCGGACCCAGGCCATCCAGGGGGCGTCCCAGCGAATCGAGAATGCGTCCAAGCAGGCTGGCCCCCACCGGTACCTGGCGGCCAAACGGGCCATTGGCATTCAGTGGAATCTGCTGGTGTTCGTATTGCGGGGGGTGATGAGAAATCAACGCAGAAACCGGCGTGCCAGGCACCAGACCATGCACATTGGTCACCGGCATCAGATACAGATTATCGCCAGAAAAGCCCACCACCTCGGCTTCCACCCGATGATGTGGGTCGATTTCAATCACGCAGGCGCTACCCACCGGCAGGCGCAGTCCCACGGCTTCCATCACCATGCCGGTTACACGGGTCAACCGGCCTTTGGGTTGCCAGAGCACGGCTTCATCCAGGGTCTGCTCACAGGCCCCCAGATACGCCAGCCAGCGATCAAGCGCCGACATCAGCGTCGGCTCCCAGGGTGGCCAGCAGGGCTTTCCAGCGGGTCTGCAGGGTCAGGTCAAGGCTGGCAGACGGCATGTCCACCAAGCAACCGCCCTGAGTGATGCTGGCGTCTTCAACAAACTGCCACAGGGTATCCGGGGTTTGCGTCGGCAAGAATGTTCGCAGGGCGGCAATATCTGCCGGATGGGCGCGCACCGTGGCGCGGGCCACTTCGGTGGGAATCACTTGCAACGCCTGCTTGATCACGGCCAGCACGGCATCAGGCTTGGTGGCGAGTTGGTCGTGCAGCAGTTTTTCCACGGCATTCACCGCCAGCTTGAGCAGCGCCGGGGCAATTTCCCCTTCCAGTTCGCTCAGATTGGCCTGAAAGGCATCTTGTAACTGGGCAAAGGCCTGCACCTGCTCGTCAAATTGCTGCTGTGCCTGGTCAAATGCCTGTTGGTGACCGGCTTCAGCGCCTCGCGCCAAGCCTTCGGCGTGGCCAGCGTCATAGCCGGCCTGATACGCTTCCTGGTGAATGGCTTCCAGCTCGGCGGCAGTTGGCCATTGCGGAGCAGGTTCTTCCGGAATGTCCGGTTCCGACTCAACTTCAAGCTCGTTGTTGGCATCATCCACGCCAGTATCAGCGTCTTCGCCATCCAGGATGGGATCCGGTGCCAGCAGCGCGGAAGCTTCATCAGCATCCACCTGCATCGAGGCGGGCAGCGGCGGTTCAGCCGCTACCGCCGCCTTGGCAGCGGGGTCGTCCACGCCTGCTGCCGCCAGCAAGGCGCTCAGGTCCATGTTGGATGGTAAGGTGACCTTGGGCGCGATGGCAGCCGTCGTCCTGGCCAGACGGGAGTTGGGGGCCCCCTGGCCAAACGAGGCAAATTGCAGGGTTTGCAGTTGCTGTCCCTGCAGGTCGCCAGCGGAAATGATTTTACTCGACAACGCCTTCTTCCCCGCTCTTGCCGGTCAGCACAATCTGACCATCGTCGGCGAGCTTGCGCACGATCTTGAGAATTTCCTTCTGTTCGGCTTCCACTTCGGACACCTTGACCGGGCCTTTGGCCTCGAAGTCGTCCTTGAGCATTTCTGCCGCCCGCGAAGACATGTTCTTGAAGATCTTGTCCTTGAGCTCCTGACTGGTGCCCTTGAGCGCGGTAATCAGCGACTCTGGCGAAATTTCGCGCAGGATTACCTGGATCGAACGGTTGTCCAGATCGCACAGGTTTTCGAACACGAACATCTTGTCCTGAATGCGTTGCGCCAGTTCCGGGTCGTATTCGCGGATCGAGCCCAGCGCCGAGGCTTCGTAGGAACTGCCCATGAAGTTGAGGATTTCGGCGGTCATCTGCACGCCGCCAATGGCGCTCTTCTTCATCCGGTCCGAACCCGACAGCAGTTGGGTCAGCACGTCGTTCAATTCGCGGATCGCCTGTGGCTGCACGCCTTCCAGCGTGGCAATCCGCAGCAGCACGTCGTTACGCAGCCGTTCGGAGAAGTGCTGCATGATCGCGCTGGACTGATCGGGTTCGAGGTGAACCAGAATGGTCGAGATGATCTGCGGGTGTTCGTTGCGAATCAGGTCGGCAGCCGAAGACGGGTCCATCCACTTCAGGCTTTCGATGCCCGAGTTGTCGTTGCCGGCAAAAATCTTGTCCAGCAGGTTGGAGGCCTTGTCTTCGCCCAGGGCTTCCACCAGCACCTGACGCAGGTATTCGTCAGCAGCACCAATCGAGGCACGCATCTTGGCTTCGTCACGAAACAGCTGGATCGACGTGGCGATTTCATCAATGCTCAGATTGGTGATCTGGGTCATGTTGGTACTGATTTTCTGGACTTCTTTCGGGCCAAGGTATTTGAACACCTCGACCGCATCCTGCTGTCCAATGCTGAACAGCAGGACTGCGCTACGGCGCACGCCGGCATCACTCATCGCTAATCCACTCCTTGATGATCTGGGCAGCCATACGCGGATCGTTGCGGATGATCTCGCGTGCAGCCTCAAGGTTGGCCGCGTATTCACGGCGCTGCAGTTCTACATCGTCAACCACTTCATCGCCTTCTTCACCAGTCAGCTCTTCGCCTTCAATGGCCGGACCATCCGGGTATTCTTCTTCCGGCACTGGCGGGTTGATCACCTCGCGCACGATCGGGCGGATGATGCCAAAGATCAGGTAAAGCAGTACCAGCAGCAGCAGGCCCCATTTGGCAATGTCAAAGATGTTCTCGGTGACAAAGTCGATGGCACGCTGTTCCAGCGCCGGGCGGGCGGTATTGTCGGCAAAGGCGGCGTTAACCACGTTCAGGGTATCGCCCCGGGTGGGGTTATACCCCATGGCTTCCTTGACCAGATTGTTGATCTGGCCCAGCTCCTGCTGGGTCAGCGGAACAAATTTGCTCTCGCCATTGTTGTCGACCTTTTTCTTGTAGTTCACCACCACGGCAGCCGACACCCGCTTGATTGCCCCCACCGGCAGCTTGGTGTGCTGGATGGTGCGGTCCACTTCGTAGTTGACCGTGGAGTCTTTCTTGCTGGATTTGTCTGGTGCAGCCTGACCGTTGGCAGTGATCCCGGCCTGGGTTCCTGGCGGCAGGGTAATCGGCGCAGCAGCGGCATTGGGTGGCTGGTTGGACAAGGCACCCGGCACGCCCCCTGGGCCAATCGGTTCGCGCTCGGTGCTTTCGTGCATCTGCTGGCTGCGGATGGCGGCGGCATTGGGCGGCGAATTGGGGGTGTAGTTTTCCGAGGTTTGCTCACGCTGGGCGAAATCCAACTCGGCGGTTACTTCGGCGCGGGCATTGCCCTTGCCAAAGATCGGCTCAAGGATGGTTTCGATGCGCTTGATGTAGGTTTGTTCGATTTCCTTGACGTAGCTCAGCTGGCGCTGGTCCAGGCCGTTCTGGTTTTGCTGGTTCAGCTCACCCATCGACGACAGCAGATTGCCTTCCTGGTCGACAATGGTGATATTGCGTGGCGGCAGCCCAGGCACGGCAGACGATACCAGATTCATGATGCCGTGAATCTGGGTGGCGTCAATCAGGCGGCCAGGGTTGAGGTTAAGCACCACCGATGCCGTGGGCTTTTGCTGTTCGCGCAGGAAAACGCTGTTTTTGGGGATGGCCAAATGCACCCGGGCCGCTTCCACCGTGCTCAGCGCCTGAATGGTGCGCGCCAGTTCGCCTTCCACCGAGCGCTGGTAGTTCACCTGTTCGGCAAACTGACTGATGCCGAACTTCTGGTTGTCCATCAATTCGAAACCCACACCGCTGGCCTTGGGCAGGCCTTGCGAGGCGAGCTTTAGCCGGGTTTCGTATACTTTCTCTGCGGGCACGGCAATCGTGCCCCCCGGAGAAAGCTCGTAGGGAACGTTCATTTGCTGCAATGCAGTGGTGATCTGCCCGCCGTCCTTGTCAGACACATTGCTGAACAGGACTTTCCAGGTGGGTTCACGCATCCACAGTGCGGTGCCAATGACCAGGGCGGCAATCGCGGCTAAACCCACGTAAAGCAAGGTGCGTTTGTTTGTCGGGAGTTCCCGGAAACGCTCCATGCTTTCACGCACGCGATTCTGTCTCAGGTTATTGCCTTGTTCTGCAATCTCTGCCATAAAAATCTACATGTAGTTGCCACCCGCTAAGGGCAGAAAAGCCACCGTGTCTGCTGCCGGAAAAACCGGTGCTTACACCTGCGTGTTCATGATTTCCTGGTAAGCCGTGACCAGCTTGTTCCGCACCTGAACCATGGTCTGGAACGACAGGCTTGCCTTCTGCAACGAAATCATCACGTCGTGCAGATTCACGTTTTCGTCACCCAACTCGAAACGTTTTTGCAGGTCTTGCGAGGTTTGCTGAACCGTATTGACTTGCTCGATCGACGAGCGCAGCACTTCCGCAAAGTCTACGCCAGGCGGTATGGCGGCAGCAGGGTCTGGCGCGCGTCCGGAAGCCAGGGCCGAAACGCCGCGCATTTCACCTAAAACCTGATCAATGCCTTGTACAGACATGCTGTTCTCCTGACATTTGATGAGCCGGCAGGGTTTCTGCCGGAGATTGTTCTTGCGCTCCGGATGGAGCGGTTTCTTCTTCGCGGTAACGCTGTAATTTGTAGCGCAAGGTCCGTTCGCTGATGCCCAGTTTCTCGGCGGCCAACTTGCGCACCCCGTTGACAGTAGCCAGCGTATCAAGGATATGCCGCTTTTCCAACAGGTGCATACTCATATCGTCTTCTGTTGGCGCTGCAACGCCTTCGCTTTCGCCCGGCGTAGCGTCCGGGGCTGTACATTCCGGAGGTGACAGAACCTGAAGCATCAGGTCCTGCGGGAGGATGCTTTCTCCACAAGAGAGGATCAATGCCCGTTGCATGACATTTTCCAGCTCACGGATGTTACCGTTCCACTGGTAACCCGTCAAATGCTCGATAGCTGCTGCCGATAGTGCGGGCACCGGGTGTTTTTTGTGTGTCGGGGCATATTTTTCCAGAAAATGCTGCGCCAGCGGCACGATATCACTCTTTCGCTGGCGCAAAGGCGGAATCGTTAGCGGGAACACGTTGATCCGGAAATACAGATCCTCGCGGAATGTGCCTTTCCTGACCTCATCCGCCAAAACCCGGTTGGTGGTGCAGATCACCCGGACATCCAGCTTCAGTGTGCGTGTTCCGCCCACCCGCTCCAGCTCGCGCTCCTGCAGCACCCGCAGCAATTTGGCCTGCAGCGCCAGCGGCATTTCCGAGACTTCGTCCAGCAACAGGGTGCCGCCCTGCGCTTGCTCAAACTTGCCGGCAAAACTGCTGCTGGCACCAGTGAATGCGCCCTTTTCGTGGCCAAACAGGGTGGACTCCAGCAGGTTTTCCGGAATCGCCGCACAGTTGACCGCCACAAACGGTGCATCTGCACGCATGGAATGCCGATGCAGGAAGCGTGCCACTACTTCCTTGCCTACACCGCTTTCGCCGTTGAGCAGCACGGTGGCGTCAGTTACCGCCACCCGGCTGGCCAGGCGCAGCATCTCCTGCATGCTGGCATCCTGCGCCACCATGTCTGGCTCGGCCTGGTTGCGCGGCTTGAGGATGTGGCGCTCCACTTCGGCAATCAGCCCATCCGGCTCAAATGGTTTGAGCAGATAGTGCGATGCGCCATTGCGCAGCAACTCAATAGCGCGCTCAATCACGCCGTAGGCAGTCATCAAAATGAATGGGATGCCAGGGTGGCGGCTGCGCAGCTCGGCAAACAGCTGATAGCCATCCATGGGCTGCATCTGCGCATCCGACAGCACCAAGCCTACCAGCTCGCGCTTCAGGCACGCCAGCGCCTGGTGGCCATCTGCGGCCTCCAGCGTGGCGTAGCCGGCCAGGCTCAGGGTATCAATTATCGCTTCACGCAGGTCGGCGTCGTCTTCAACGACCAGTACCGGCAGTACGTGGCGAGCTTCATCGCGCATGCAGAAGGTCTCCGTCCACTCGAATGAACCGGCCCAAGCCGGAGAGTTGCGTAAGTTTACTTAATGCGGCGGCCAAGTGGTACGCTTTTCACATAATGCGATCAAACGTGAGGCAATATTGGTCAATGGCAGCACTTCGTTTACCCCGCCCAGGGCAATCGATTCCTTGGGCATGCCAAACACCACGCAGCTGGCTTCATCTTGGGCCAGATTATAGCCGCCGCATTGTTTCATTTCCGCCATGCCGCGCGCGCCGTCACGGCCCATGCCCGTCAGGATCACACCAATCGCCGCACGTCCCAGCACATTGGCCGCAGAACGAAACAAGACATCCACTGAAGGCCGATGGCGGTTCACCTCCGGCGCATCCGACAGGCGCAGGCTCAGCCCACCGCCTGATGCGGTAATCAGCACATGTGAATGGCCAGGGGCAATATACACCGTCCCTGCCTTGAGCACATCGCCTTGTTCGGCCTCTTTGACTCGCAAGGCCGCCAGGGTGTCCAGCCGGCTGGCAAACGAGCGGGTGAACATTTCCGGCATATGTTGTACCACCACAATCGGCGGCATGCTCACCGGCAGCTGGCACAGCAGGGTTTTCAGTGCCTCGGTGCCCCCGGTGGATGCGCCCACCACCACCACGGTGCCGCTGGCCCGGCGTTCGCCAGGCTGAAACGGCAGCACGATATCGGCGGTGTGGCTGGGGGTCAGGGTAAAGCTGGCCGGCAGGCGGGGAGAAGAAGCCGTCATAAGGGCAATCCTTGGCGCCAGTTGCGCAAAAATACTGTCAGTGCGGCGCTGTCCAGGGGTTTGCTGATCCAGTAGCCCTGCACATGGTCACAGCCATGCTGACGCAGAAACTGCCATTGCTCGGGGGTTTCCACCCCTTCGGCCACCACTTCCAGGCGCAAATTGTGGCCCAGGTGAATGATGGCCGTGGTAATTGCCGCATCGTCCTGGTTGCTGGCGATATCGCAGACAAACGATCGATCAATCTTCAGGCGATCAATCGGAAACCGCTTCAGATAAGACAGGCTGGAGTACCCGGTCCCAAAGTCATCAATCGACAAAATCAACCCCATCTCTTTTAGTTCACGCAGGCTGGCGATCACCTGATCTGCTTCACCCATCACCAGGCTTTCCGTCACTTCCAGCTCCAGCCGCTGCGGCGGCAGGCCACTGAGGGCCAGCGCGCGGGACACGCAATCCTTGACCCCGGCGCGGAACTGATGGGCCGATAGATTCACCGCCACCGGCACATCGGTCAGGCCTTCGCGCTGCCAGCGCTGGGCTTCCTGACAGGCTTCCAGCATCACCCATTCGCCAATCGCAACAATCATGCCGGTATCTTCCGCCACCGGAATGAACTTGCTGGGTGCCACCAGCCCCAGTGTAGGATGCTGCCAGCGAATCAGCGCCTCCATCCCCACCAGCTGGCCGGTGGCCATATTGATCTGCGGCTGGTAATGCAGGCAAAACTCATGGCGCGACAAGGCACGGCGCAGGCTGTGTTCCAGCTGCAGGAACTCGCTGGCGCGGAGATTCAGCGCCTCGGTAAAAAACTGCACATTATTGCGGCCTTGCGATTTGGCGTGGTACAGCGCCGCATCGGCATGTTGCAGCAGGGTGTCGGCATTGCCGCCATCCTGGGGAAACACGCTGATCCCGATGGATACGGTGGGGGCCAACTCGGTGCCGGCCACCCACAGTGGCTGCAGCAAGGCGTCCTGAATCAGTGCGGCGCGGCGGGCCAGCTCGGTGGGCTGGTCGATGCCAGTCAGCACCAGCACAAATTCGTCACTGCCATAGCGGCACAGCAAGTCCTCGCGGCCCAGCCCGGTGTGCAAGCGGGCGGCCACCTGGCGCAGCAGCTCGTCTCCGGCCTGATGGCCCAGGGTGTCGTTGATGTTCTTGAAGCGGTCAAGATCGATGAACAGCACCCCCAGGCCGCGATGGGTGTAGCGATGCCCGTTCAGCATATCTGGAAGGCATTGCTGGAGCAAGACCCGGTTGGGCAAATCGGTCAGGCTGTCAAAATGCACCAGTTGATGCACGCGCGCTTCTGCTTCCTTGCGCGCCGAAATATCGGCAAACATACCAATATAATAGCTGATATGCCCATCAGTTTCGCGCACGGTGGTCAGCGACGCCCATTGCGGGTAGTTTTCCCCCTGGCTGTTGACGCCCCACAGCTCGCCATGCCAGCCACCTTCCTGCTCGGCAGTACGCCACAGCTGCTGATAAAATGCTTCGTCGTGGTGAGGCGAGGTCAGGCAGCGCACCGGCTGGCCCAGCACACTGTCGGCGCGCAGGCCGGTCATCCGGCAAAACGCCGGGTTGACCGCCACCAGCCGACGCTTGGCATCGGCAATGAACACCCCTTCCCGGCTGCATTCAAACACCGTGGCGGCCAGCTTGAGTTGATCCTGCGCCGCTTTGCTGGCGGTGACATCCTGAATCGAGCCAAACACCCGCACCACCCCACGTCGGGCGCTATGCTCGCTGCGCCCTTGCAGATACAGCACCCGGTCGGCTACCCGCGTGTTGCCCGCCAGGTCCAGCTCCAGATCAAACTCGGACAGCGTGCCGGCCATGGCCGCCTGCATCTGGCGGCTCAGTTGTTCGGCCTGCTGAGCCGGCAGGCGCGTTTGCAGCGCATCAAATGACGGTGCCTGCTGGTCACGAGCCAACCCAAGCAGGGCAAACATTTCTTCCGTCCAGAACACCTCATGGCGCAGGCTGTCGATTTCCCAGCCACCCACCTGGGCCGCGCGCTGGGTTTGCGCCATCAGCAAGGACTGACGGGCAGAATCGGTCATGTCGCGCACGGTAATCACCACCCCGTGCGAAGGTTCGCCCGGCTGACCACATGGGTCGTAGCGCACATCGACATACCGCCGGCCTTGTGCCGGGTAGACCATCCAGCGCTGAAAATGCAGCGCTTCGCCAGCCAGCGCCCGCTGCAGCCCATCGCGCATGCTTTCCACAAACAGGGTCTGGCCAAACACTTCGGCAATGCTGCGCCCCACCACCTGCTCCGGGCGCAGGCCAAAGCGGCTGCTCATCGCCTGGTTGGCCAGCACAATCACCAGATTGGCATCGATAAACGACATGGCGTCCGAGCTGCTGGCCACCAGATGTTCATGCCGCTGCAGCATGGCTTCGGTTTGCTTGCGCGCCGAAATATCACTGAGCACTCCCAGCATGTGCTGGGGCGCGCCATGCGCGTCGCGCTCAATCAGCAAGCCGCGAATCAGCACCCAGCGATAGTGGCCCTGGTCGGTGCGCAGCCGGTATTCATGGCGCAACCGCCCGGTGTTGGAGCGCCAGCAGGCGTCCAGCGCGTGGCGCAGGCCGGCACGGTCTTCGGGGTGTACCCGTTCGCGCAGGGCCTCCCAAGGGTCGGATGGCAGCGCGCTCAGTTCCAGCAAGGTACGCAGCTGGGCAGAACAGCGCAGCTGACGGGTGGGCAGCCAGCACTCGAACAGCACATCGCCCACAGCCTGTTGCCAGTCAGTCCGCTCCAGCCCCAATGGCCAGTTGCTGGCCTGTGCATCGTCATCGGCGTCTTCGTCCCAAAGCGCTGGCGGGCTGTCAGTGTGCATCTGTGCCCCCTGGCGTGCCGCGCTGTGCCGCTGGCTGGCTGGGACACAGCTGCGCCAGCATGGCCGCCATCGCCTGTTCCAGCAGGTGGATCATGTCGACAAACCCTTCTGGCCCGCCGTAATAGGGGTCGGGCACGTCCTGCCCCTCCAGCCAGGCGCACATCAGCTGCAGTTTGTGCTGCTGGTCTGCCGGGCAGCGGCGTTGCAGCTCGGCCAGGTTTTGCCGGTCGGCTACGATAATCCAGTCAAAACGGGCAAAGTCGGTCGCGTTTACCTGGCGTGCGCGCAAGGCGGTCAGGTCGTAACCGGCCTGTCTGGCGCTGGCGATGGCGCGCGGGTCGGGCGCTTCCCCTACGTGGTAAGCGTGTGTGCCAGCAGAGTCCAGCATCACCCGTCCGCCCAGGCCACGGGCGTGCGCCTGGGCGCGGGCAATGGCTTCGGCGGTGGGTGAGCGGCAGATATTCCCCATGCAGACCAGCAGGATTTGGGTGGGCGGATGGCGCGATGACATGAAGGTTCCTTGCCGTGCAAACGGCGTATGCCATACTGAGGCATGGCAGGTAAAACTGATGCTTATTAACTATAGTACACAAAATAAAATATCATAGTCATAATTTAGTCATCCCAAAAGCGCGGCTCAGCCAGCGTGGCCTCCAGCGCCGCCACCGTGGTGAGCTGCCGCACCTGCTGCAACAAAGGCTGTGCCGCCGGAAACACCCGGCTCACCAGCGCCAGCCATTGCTTGAGCCGCGCCTGAGGATACTGGCTGTCGGCCCGATGACATAACAGCTGAAAAAACTGCTGCGCCACCGGCTGCATCTGCGACCAGTTGCGTGCTTGATACGGCTGCCCCCGGTGCTGGCAGGCAATGTGCCAGGCCAGGTCGGGGCGCGCCACCAGCCCACGACCAATCATGATATCGGCGCTGCCGCTGGCCTGACGGCAAGCCAGGGCGTCATCCAGCGACCAGATTTCACCATTGGCCACCACATTGATCGCCACTGCCTGGCGGATGCGGGCAATCCATGGCCAGTGCGCCGGTGGGCGATAACCTTCCAGTTTGGTGCGCGCATGCACCACCAGTTCTGCCGCGCCGCCCTCGGCCAGCGCGCGGGCGCAGTCCAGCGTCAGTGAGGTGTCGTCGTAGCCCAGCCGCATTTTGGCAGTGACCGGCACCCCGGCGGGCACGGCTTCCCTGACGGCCCGGACAATCTGCTGCAACCGTGCTGGCTCACGCAACAGCACCGCGCCACCGCAATGACGATTGACCGTGGGGGCCGGGCAGCCAAAGTTCAAATCCACTGCCAGCGCACCCAGTTCCGCTGCCCGGGCGGCATTGTCCGCCAGGCAGGCGGGATCAGACCCCAGTAGCTGTACGCTGACCGGCACGCCAACCGCCGTGCGTCCGCCCTGCAGTAATTCCGGGCAGAGTCGATAAAAGGTTTTACTGGGCAGCAGATGGCTGGTAACCCGGACAAACTCGGTGACACACTGGTCGATGCCGCCCATGCTGGTCAGCAGTTCGCGCATCAGGTCGTCGACCAGCCCCTCCATCGGGGCCAACAGGATTCTCATGGCAACATTCCAGGCCGCGTTGCCGGGCCAATAACCGAACGGGCGATTGTACCCGCGCCCTCAGCGAATACCGACAGCCCGCATGCAGATTTTTTACATTGACCATTTTTCCTTGCCCCTGCCGCCTGGCCATCGTTTCCCGATGGAGAAATACGCGCTGTTGCGCCAGGCCGTGGCCGAATTTGCCCAGCCCCTGCTGGCTGAGCCAGACGCTGCCAGCGCCATTGAGCTGGCGTTGGCGCATGATCCCGACTATATCAGTCAGGTATTCAGCGGCACTCTCAGCGCGGCTGCCCAGCGTGAAATCGGTTTTCCCTGGTCGGCTGCGCTGGTGGAACGCAGCCGCCGTTCGGTCGGTGCCACCATTGCCGCCTGTCGCAGCGCCCTGTGGAGCGGCTGTGGTGTCAATCTGGCTGGCGGCACCCACCACGCCAGCCGGCAAACCGGCAGCGGGTTTTGCGTGTTTAACGACCTGGTGGTGGCGCTGCGGCTGATGCAACAGGAAGGACGGATCCGCCGTGGGCTGGTGATTGATCTGGACGTGCACCAGGGCAATGGCACGGCGGCGCTGTGCCAGGACGATCCGAGTATTTATACATTTTCCATGCATGGTGCCAGCAATTTTCCATTTCGCAAGGTGGCCAGCGATTGGGATATCGAATTGCCTGACCATACCGGTGATGGCCCTTATCTGGCCGCCTTGTCAGCTGCCCTGCCAGCATTATTTGCCCAGGCCCGCCCGGATTTGGTGATCTATCTGGCCGGGGCCGATCCTTTGGCGGCCGATCGCTTGGGCAAACTCAGTCTGAGCGCTGACGGGCTGGCGCAACGCGACCGGCTGGTGCTGGATGCATGCGCGCAGCACGCCATGCCGGTGGCGTTATGCATGGGGGGCGGCTATGCCCAACCAATCAGCGCCAGTGTGGCGGTGCAGACGGAAACCGTGCGGGAAACCTGCCGCCGTTATGCCCATTCGAGGTGATTGGAATTTTTTTGCAAAAAAAGCTGGAAATTTTTGCTTAAACCCCATATACCGTACTCAGTAGCTGCATTAAGTATTTCTACGTACAGGACCTGATGATGATATCTGCTCCGGCAGTGACCCTGAGCCAAGCCACGTTGGCAGGCGGATGTTTCTGGTGTCTGGAGGCGGTGTTTACCCGCTTGCGCGGCGTTCATGACGTGCGCTCGGGTTACATCGGCGGCCATACCCAGAATCCCACCTACCCGGATATTTGTCAGGGTGATACCGGCCATGCCGAGGCAGTGCAGATTGTCTTTGACGCAAACATCATTGATTTCAGTATGTTGCTTGAGGTGTTCTTTGCCACGCATGACCCTACCACCTTAAACCGGCAGGGTCATGACGTTGGCAGCCAATACCGCTCAGCCGTGTTTTACCACAATGCCCAGCAACGGGACGCCACCTATCAGGCCATTGCCAACCTGACTGAAACCGGTGTGTGGCCTGACCCGGTGGTGACGCAGGTGGTTGAGGCTGGGGTGTTTTACCCCGCAGAAATGACGCACTACCGCTACTTTGATCGCCATCCGCAGCAGCCTTACTGCATGGCGGTGGTTGGACCAAAAGTTGCAAAATTACAACAGTATTTTATTCACGCGATTCGCACGGAAGGATAACCAGCACACAGGGTGACTGTGTTGTGGCGTCAGCGCTGCAGCCTTAGCGGCTGTCAGCGGGCGTCAAAATAAATTGCCAGAGGGGCTTCCCCAGGCAAGGCACATCGGGTATGATGGTAAGTTCTATGGCGGGTCTCCCCGCATTGCAAGGTGGTGAACCTGGTCAGGTCCGGAAGGAAGCAGCCACAGCCGCTTATTGCAAGTGCCGGGGGTCAGGCTCGCCACCTTCCCCTCTTGTATTCCCCGAAACGTGCGTATGCCTGAATACGACACGCTTTTGCGCGTTAACGAAACTTTTCGTCGCATTCCGTTGTCGTCATCTGCCCTGCTGGTTAAAATATTATTAAGTGGAAGTACGTAGTTGTGGAAACTTCCAGCTAAAAATACAGTCAAGCTCACTATGTGTTTGGAATTTTTCCAAATCTGACTTATAACCTGAGTACGGGGCGTACGCTACCAACGACGAGAGGAAATGTTATGAAACTGTTTGAAAAAATCCCGAACCCACGGGAAATCCGCCGCAAGCTGGGCCTGAACCAGCAAGAATTCTGGAGCAAGATCGGGGTAACCCAATCGGGTGGCTCCCGCTACGAATCGGGCCGCAACATGCCCAAGCCGGTTCGTGAATTGCTCCGTCTGGTGCATATCGAGCAGGTGGATCTGTCCAAGGTCAAGCGCGAAGATTTTGAAATCATCGAGTATCTCAAGGACACCCATCCGGATCTGTACAAGAGCCTGCGTAAAGCCGTCAAGGCCCAGGCCGACATGCAATCCGACGCCGTCACCTCGGCTTGAGCCGGCATGGTGCCGGAGAAGGTTTGCGCCGTTGACTGGCCGGAGCCCGCAGCCCGGCATGGCTATCCTGTCATGCCAGACTGTTGCACATCGTCCAGCAATCGTAGGCCATCACCCGCACCCAACGCCTGACTTCAGCCCGCACACGTCACGCACTGCGCATATTCAGGGGCAAAACGGAGAGCAGCCAAGCCTGTTTTTCGTGCTGAGTATTGCCAGCGCATGATTGAATGCGCAATGGCCTGTGATTCGATGACATCTTCCTTGCCCGGTTGGCCCCGTGGCCAGGCAGATGATCCAGCGGACACAGGCCATTGTGCGTTTATCCTGCC